>TARA_R110002126_G_scaffold9774_2_pt1 | contig 284368 bp, 267 predicted proteins | sample TARA_R110002126 | Tara Oceans TARA_R110002126 (sample SAMEA4397536) | marine metagenome | biome: Polar Biome; feature: [DCM] deep chlorophyll maximum layer (ENVO:01000326); material: water (ENVO:00002006), including particulate matter (ENVO:01000060) such as... | depth 30 m
AACCCTTGGCGTCATCGGCGCGGGTAACATCGGTGGCATCGTTTGCGACCGTGCGCGCGGCCTGAAGATGAAAGTCGTCGCCTATGACCCCTTCCTAAGCGAAGAAAAAGCCAAGAAAATTGGCGTCGAAAAGGTCGAGCTTGACGAATTGTTGGCCCGCGCTGATTTCATCACGCTGCACGTGCCCTACACCGATCAAACCGCCAACATCCTGTCCAAGGAAGCCTTGGCCAAGACCAAGAAAGGCGTACGCATCATCAACTGTGCCCGCGGTGGTCTGGTAGACGAAGAAGCACTGGCCGAAGCATTGAAATCCGGCCATGTCGCTGGCGCTGCCTTTGACGTTTTCAAGGAAGAGCCCGCAACCGAAAACGTATTGTTCGGTCTGCCAAACGTGGTCTGCACCCCGCACCTTGGGGCTGCCACGACCGAAGCACAGGAAAACGTGGCGCTGCAAGTCGCCGAACAAATGTCCGACTACCTGCTGACAGGCGCTGTTTCCAACGCCTTGAACATGCCATCGGTTACAGCTGAAGAAGCCAAAGTTATGGGCCCGTGGATTACGCTGTCCGGCCACCTTGGTGCATTCATCGGCCAAATGACGGACGAGCCGATCAAGGCAATCAACATCCTGTATGACGGCCAAGTATCTGAAATGAACCTGAACGCGCTGAACTGTGCAGTTGTTGCAGGCATCATGAAACGCGCCAACCCTGACGTGAACATGGTCAGCGCGCCTGTTGTTGCCCGTGAAAAAGGCATCCAGATCAGCACGACAAACCAGGACAAATCCGGCGTATTCGACGGTTATGTCAAGGTAACGGTTGTGACCGAAAAGCGTGAACGGTCGATCGCTGGCACGGTCTTCTCGGATGGCAAACCACGGTTCATCCAGATCAAAGGCATCAACATCGACGCCGAAATCGGTGCGCATATGCTCTACACCACCAACGAAGACGTCCCCGGCATCATCGGCACATTGGGCCAAACGCTTGGCGCAAACGGTGTGAACATCGCGAACTTTACCTTGGGCCGCTCGGCCGCCAAAGGCGAAGCGATTGCACTTCTGTATATCGACGATGTGGTCCCACCAGCGGCGATCAAAGAATTGCAGGCCACCGGGCTCTTCACCCAAGTCAAAGAGCTTGAATTCGACGTCGCCTAAAACTTAGCACCTTAAACATCGAAAGCGCCCCCACCTAGGGGCGCTTTTTGCATTCAACCCATCAGCATCCAGATTGCGACGCTGGCCAAGGTTGCCCCGAAACAGATGTTCAAAACCCGTGCTGACCTGCCATCGCGGAAATGCAAAGCAAGACGTTCACCAAGAATCGTCCAGATCAGAAACGCGACAAAGTTGTTCAGCGTAAATATGACTGCGATCCAAACGACGTCGGTCCAATCGGCTGATGCCGGTAAAAACTGCGAATACATCAATGTCATAATCACATAGGCCTTGGGGTTAAGCAGCAACAATGCCGCGCCACCGACGAACCCGACCGGCACGCCATCCAGCGCGGGGTCACTGGACTGCGCCCTTAGGAACGTCATCGCGAGATATAAAACATACGCCGCCCCCAACACCCGGATCAGGTCAAACAAGCGCGGAAACTGCTCCATCGCTGCGGCAAAACCCAGCCCGACCGCCCCCGCCACGATGATTGTTGCGACATGGTAGCCAAAATTGGCAGGCAACGTCGCACGCAGCCCATAGCGAGCACCGGTCGCTGCGAAAAAGATATTGCCGGGGCCCGGGCTGTACGCGAGCGGAAATAGAAATAGTAAAAGCGCGATCAGCATTTCCATGGGCCGGACTCCTTTTGCCCTCAATAAACCCGACCGGCACACGAAGAGCGACCCGTTTCTTGCTGGGAAAGCGCTGGCTTGGCTTTCCCTTTCCAAGTGGATCAGGCATCATAGAGCCAAGCAAAAAGGAAACGCGTTCATGTCCACGCCCATCTATGCCGTTGGCGATATCCACGGCCAACTCGACGATCTGCACCGCGTTCTGGAACTGATCGAAACCGACGGCGGCAAAGACGCCGAAATCGTGTTCCTAGGTGACTACGTCGATCGCGGCCCCGACAGCAAAGGCGTCGTTGATTTGCTAATGACAGGCATCAACGCGGGCCGTAACTGGACCGCAATCCGCGGCAATCATGACCGCTATTTTACACGGTTTCTGGACGATCAAACGGTGTTTGACCCCGCCACAAGGGCCGATCTGTTCTGGATGAACCCACGTTTGGGCGGGGATAAAACCCTGCTCTCTTACGGCGTCGTCGGAGAAGACTACGCACCCGTTGATCCAATCCACAAAGCAGCGCTCGAGGCCGTTCCCCAATCACATCGCGATTTCTTGGACAATCTGCCAAACATCCACACAACCGATCACCTGATTTTCGCCCACGCAGGCTTGCGCTACGGTGTCCCGATCGAGGACCAAATCGAAGACGATCTGATCTGGATTCGCGGCGATTGGCTGACTGAACATCATGACTTCGGCCGCCCGGTTGTGCACGGACATACCGCCGTCGATTATCCCGAACACCATGGGTACCGCATCAACCTCGACGCCGGTGCAGGCTATTTCAAACCACTCCAAGCCGCTGTTTTCGAAGGGTCGGACGTGCATGTTATTTCCGAAAAAGGCAGGGCCCGGCTCCGTCCGGGAACCTAATTCCAAATGGACCTAAATCCCGGGGGAGTCTCGGCATCGCCGGGACGGGGGCTGGCCCCCTAGACCCCGGTCCAATCCAGAATGACCTTGCCGGACAAACCCGATTTCATCGCCGCGAACCCGGCCTCGAAATCATCCGCGCCAAACCGATGCGTAATGATTTTTGACACGTCCAAGCCGTTTTCCAGCATGGCTATCATCTTGTACCATGTCTCAAAAATCTCGCGGCCATAGACACCTTTGATGGTAATCGCCTTGAAAACGATACGACTCCAATCGACTGGGGATTTGCCCGGCGGAATGCCCAGCATGGCGATGCGACCACCCATCGTCATCGCCTCAACCATTTGATCGAAAGCCATCTGGTTGCCAGACATCTCCATCCCCACGTCAAAGCCCTGCTTCATCTTCAGCTTTGCAATCACATCGCGCAGGTCTTCTTTGGCGACGTTGACAGGTGTCACATCTGCGACCTGTGCCGCCAATTCCAACCGTGCCGCATTCACGTCCGTGATCGCCACATGGCGCGCACCAACATGACGCGCGACGGCGGCGGCCATGATTCCGATCGGGCCAGCGCCCGTAATCAACACATCCTCGCCCACCAGATCAAAGCTAAGCGCGGTGTGAACGGCATTGCCAAGCGGATCAAGAATAGCCCCGATGTCGTCAGGAATTTCATCTGGCAACGGCACGACGTTAAAGGCAGGCAAACGCAGGTATTGCGCAAATGCCCCTTGTTCATTCACCCCGATACCACGTGTCGCCGGATCAAGATGGAACTTACCTGATCGTGACTGCCGCGATGTCTTGCCGATCAAATGCCCCTCGCCGGAACACCGCTGGCCAATGCTCAGATCGGTAACATTGCGCCCGATCTCCACAATCTCTCCGGCAAATTCATGGCCGGTGATCAGCGGCACAGGCACGGTGTCTTGCGCCCAATCATCCCAATTCCAGATATGGATGTCGGTCCCGCAGATGCCGGTCTTGTTTATCTTAATCAGCACGTCATCTGGCCCGATTTCAGGCACAGGCGCACGGGTCATCCACAACCCTTCGCGTGGCTCTGACTTGCACAGCGCTTTCATCTGGTTGCTCATGACAAGACACCGCAGGCTTTGCCCGCCACCTCGAACGCCACCAACGCGCGGTCCAGCTCGTCCTTGGTTAACGCGGCATTCATTTGCGTCCTGATCCGGGCCTGCCCGCGTGGGACGACCGGGAAAAAGAAGCCGCTGACATAGACCCCTTCATCGAACAAGCGGGTGGCCATGTCTTGTGCCAATTGGGCCTCGCCCAGCATCACGGGAATGATCGGATGTTCACCGGGCAACAGATCGAAACCCAGTTCCGTCAACCCTTTACGCCAATATGCCGCGTTCTCGAATAGCTGCGCGCGCAGGTCATCGCCCTGCTCTACCAGTTCCAGCGCTTTGATGCCGGCCATCACAATCGACGGCGGCAACGAGTTCGAGAACAGATAGGGCCGCGCGCGCTGGCGCAACAGATCAATCACCGGCTGCGGCCCGGCGATATAGCCACCAATCGCACCGCCAAGCGCCTTGCCCAGCGTACCGGTCAGAATATCCACATCGACGTCGAAATGCGCCGGCGTACCCGCCCCTTTTGGCCCCATGAAACCCGTCGAATGGCAATCATCGACCATGACCAGTGCCTCGTATTTTTGGGCAAGACGGGTGATGTCGGGCAGATTGGCCAGATAGCCATCCATGCTGAACACGCCATCCGTTGCGATCATAATGAAACGCGCACCTTCTTCACGGGCCAGTTTCAGCTGCCCCTCAAGATCGTTCATATCAGAGTTCGCATAGCGATAACGCTTGGCCTTACACAGGCGGATGCCGTCAATAATGGACGCATGGTTCAGGCTGTCTGAAATAATTGCGTCTTCGGGCCCAAAAAGCGGCTCGAACAGCCCGCCGTTTGCATCGAAACAAGCCGCAAACAGAATAGAATCGTCCTTGCCCAGAAACTTTGCCAGCTTCTGTTCAAGCTCGCGGTGGATGTCTTGGGTGCCGCAGATGAACCGGACCGATGCCATGCCAAAGCCCTTGGGGCCCATCGCATCTTGAGCGGCTTTGATCAGATCGGGATGGTCTGCCAAGCCCAGGTAATTATTGGCACAAAGGTTGATAACCTGATGCCCCGCGACGGTAATGTTCCCCGATTGGGCAGAGGTGATCAGCCGCTCGCGCTTCATCATCCCGTCGGCGTCGATCTGCGAAAGTGTGGTCGCGATGTGATCTAGATAGGTTTGGGTCATGGCAAAGCTCCTTTTTCAAGACTTCTACCATAACGGAATGCAGTCCGGGAATAGAGAATATCCCATATGGCGGAAAATTTCCTATATTTTGGAACTAGGCGTCCTGAACGACCAAAAACGCACGGACTGGTCCGTCGATCGCTTTGATAGCATGGGGCACATCGGCCGGGTAGCGTGCCGTATCACCGGTATGGATGACGCTTTCGGCATCCCCGCTTTGCAGGCCAGCCGTGCCTTGGATAATCGTCAGATGCTCGCGCGCACCACGGGTATGGGGCTGGCTGTCCAGAATGCCGCCCTCATCAATCAAAAGCTCATAAACCTCATGTTTTCCTGCCTCTTCGGGCGGGGAAAGGATGCGTATGTGGCAGCCTGATCCTAGATTATGGATCGTAGGCACCTCGGCCGCGCGCAACACTTCGATCTGGGCCGGGCTTTGCGTGTTGTCTAAAAGGCCAGCGAAATCCACCTGCAGAGCCCGTGTCAGGTTCCACAGCGTGGCAATGGTTGGGCTGCTTTCACCACGTTCGATTTGGCTAACCATTGACCGCGACACGCCAGAAAGCTTGGCCACCGCATCAAGGCTAAGCCCCTGACCGGTACGGGCCGATTTCAGGCGTGCAGGCAGTTGGGTCAGAATGGCGTCAGATTTATCCGTCATAGTGGATACCTGCACATTGAGGGTCACCAGTGTCAATGGGAGTGTTTTTTGCAAAGCGCCGGGGGTTTTGCACCCCCGGACCCCCGCAGGATATTTATGAGCCAGAGAAGAGGGTTAGAAGAACCAATCGGCAAGTGCGGCGATAGAGAGCGCGCCAATCGCACCAAGGACAGCGGCAAGAGCGACCCAGCGTTTAAAACCGTTTCTTGGCGGTTCCGCTTCTTTTTGTTGCCGGATCAATGCCGCTTCGACCAGGCTGGGCAAGCGGGGGCCAAAACGCGCCAGAACAAGCGCGGTATTGGTTAGATCGCGCAGGACGGCCTTGGGACCGATGGATTTGGAAATGTAATCGGTGACAATCGGGCTGGAAACTTGCCAAATGTTTATATGCGGGTTGAGCGAACGCGCCACCCCTTCGACCACGACCATTGTGCGTTGCAGCAAGATCAGTTCGGTTCGGGTTTCCATGCCAAAACGTTCAGTGACTTCGAACAGATATGTCAGCAATCGGGCCATAGAAATGCGCGTCGCATCCATACCAAAGATCGGCTCGCCCACCGCACGCAGGGCGCGGGCGAATTCGTCGACGTCTTTGTCGGCTGGTACATAGCCCGCTTCGAAATGGACCTCGGCGACGCGTTTGTAGTCTTTGCGGATGAAGCCAAACAGGATTTCGGCGTAAACACGACGGGTGTATTCATCGATGTGGCCCATGATGCCAAAATCATAGGCGATAATATTGCCGTTCGGCGCGACCTTGAGGTTGCCCTGGTGCATGTCTGCGTGAAAATACCCATCGCGCAATGCGTGGTTCAGGAACAGCTGCAACACACGATCGCCAAGCGCTACACGGTCATGGCCTGCCGCATCAATCGCCGCATTGTCGCCCATCGGAACGCCGTCGGCCCATTCGAGGGTCATCACCCGGCGCGCTGAAAATTCCCAATTGATCGCAGGAAGTTGAAAGCCCGCGTCGTTCTTGGTGTTCGCTGCAAATTCCGAAGCAGCTGACGATTCGAGCCGCAGATCAAGTTCGCCGCGCACGACACCATCAAAATGTTCGATGACCTCAGTCGGATGCAAACGGCGTGACCCGGGCGAGAAAATTTCGACCATGCGCGCGGCGAGGTAAAAGGCGTCGATATCCTTGCGAAACGCCTTTTCGATGCCGGGGCGCAGAACCTTGACCGCGACGTCCTGCCCGGTTTCGGCCACCGTGGCGCGATGGACCTGTGCAATTGATGCGGCGGCAACGGGTTCGCTGAAGTCTGAGAAAATCGCATCGACCGGCAGGCCGAGTTCTTTTTCGACCTCGGCTTTGGCCTTTTCAATCGAAAACGGCGGCAGTTTGTCCTGGAGCACGCGCAATTGCACGGCCAGTTCATCGCCCACAACATCGGGGCGGGTCGACAGGACCTGACCGAACTTGATGTAGGCGGGCCCAAGCGCGGTGAGGGCGCGCGTGGCCGGCGGCATAGACGGATCGCCCGCGTAGCCTAGAAACTTGAACGGTTTACCAAGCGCCTTGGCAACGAAACGCAGCGCAGGGGTGGCATCAAACGCGTCCAGTACGACGTTCATCGCGCCTGTGCGTTCAAGCGTGGCACCGGTGCGGACGAGCCGCCAAATATTGTGAGGTCCGCGCATGTTAAAGTTTCCAGCCAGAGTGCAGCGCCGCAACACCCAGTGTCAGGTTGCGGTATTTTGCCTGCTCGAACCCGGCTGTCTTGACCATGCCCAGAAATGTTTCCTGATCGGGGAAGTTCCGAATGGATTCAACAAGGTACTGATAGCTGTCGCGGTCATTGGCAATCAACTGGCCCATGCGGGGGATCACATTAAAGCTGTAGAGATCATAGGCTTTTTGCATCATCGGGTTCGGCAATTGGCTGAACTCAAGCACCATCAGACGGCCACCGGGACGCAGCACGCGGTATGCTTCGTTCAGGGCCTCTTGGGGGCGGGTAACATTGCGGATGCCAAAGCTGATTGTATAGACGTCGAAGGTGTTATCCTCGAACGGCAGCGCCATCGCATCGCCAACAACCCAATCAAGGCTATCGACCATAGCCGCGGCTTCGGCACGTTTGCGCCCTTCGATCAGCATGGGTTCGGTCAGATCCAGAACAGTTGCATGGCCCGATCCGGCACGTTCAAGGAACTTGAACGACACGTCACCGGTACCACCGGCGACATCCAGCAGCTTTTGACCGGCACGCGGGGCCAACCAATCCATCATCGCCTCTTTCCAGATACGGTGGATTCCGACGCTCATTACATCGTTCATCACATCGTATTTGCTGGCAACAGAGTTAAAGACACCCTGCACGCGTCCGGCTTTGTCGCCTTCGGCCACGGTTTCAAAGCCAAAATGGGTGGTTTTGTCGCTATCGTTTGTCATGGGGTCTTGTGGTCCTTTGATCTGCACCTTTGTTATAGGGCGTGCGGGGCCGTGTACAATGCGCCCCTTTTGTCACAGGGGAATGAACCATGCCTGAACTACCCGAGGTCGAAACCGTCCGCCGCGGCCTGTCCCCCGTGATGGAGGGACAGGTGATCGCGCGCGCCGACATCAACCGCCCCGATCTACGCTGGCCCTTTCCACCCGATATGGCCGCGCGGCTGACCGGCTACAAGGTTGAGCGGCTGCGCAGGCGGTCGAAATACATCCTTGCTGATTTATCATCGGGGGAATCACTGCTTATTCATCTGGGCATGTCCGGGCGGATGCTGATTTCGGGCGATCCGTTGGGGCAATTCGTGCATGACCATCCGTCACCCGAAAAGCACGATCACGTGGTCTTGCACATGGCAAACGGGGCGCGGGTGACGTTCAATGACCCACGTCGTTTCGGTGCGATGGATCTGCTGGATACTCAAACCGCCGATGCCCATAAACTGCTGTCTTCAATCGGGCCTGAACCGTTGGGCAATGACTTTCACGAGGCGCATTTGGTTGCTGCGTTGAACGGTCGGAACATGCCGATCAAGTCCGCGCTTTTAGATCAACGCATCGTTGCTGGTCTTGGAAATATCTATGTCTGTGAAACGCTTTACCGGGCGGGTATTCACCCCGCGCGCAAAGCCGGGCGTATATCGGCGGCGCGTGTTGCGGGGTTGGTGCCAATCATCCGGCAGGTGCTGGAAGAAGCCATTGAGGCGGGCGGATCGACCTTGCGGGACTTTAAACAGGCGGATGGTGAATTGGGGTATTTCCAACACAGCTTTGACGTCTATGGCCGCGAGGGTGCGCCGTGCCGCAGCGAAGGCTGCGACCACCAGATCAGTAGAATCGTTCAGTCCGGCAGATCGTCCTTCTACTGCGCGCAATGCCAAAGATAACTTGAAACGGCCCGCTCCCGTGATATTCACATGTTTCAAAGTGTAACAAGCGAAAGCATTTCTTGATGGCTTATGAAACGATCACGGTCGATGTAGATAATCACGTAGCATTGGTTACGTTGAACCGACCGGACGCAATGAATGCCTTGAACGACGTGCTCATGAAAGAGCTTGCTGATGCGCTGACGGCCGCGCAGGAAAACGAAAAAGTTCGCTGCATCGTCATCACAGGATCCGAGAAAGCATTCGCCGCCGGTGCCGATATTGCGATGATGCGCGACAAAAGCTTTGTCGACGTCTTTACCAATGACCTTTTCACGCCGGAAACAGATCAGATCATGCGCGTGCGCAAGCCGATTATTGCGGCCGTTTCGGGCTATGCCCTTGGTGGCGGCTGCGAGCTGGCGATGATGTGCGACTTTATCATCTGTTCTGAGACCGCCAAATTCGGCCAGCCCGAGATTAACCTGGGCGTTGTCGCCGGTATCGGTGGCACCCAGCGTCTGACCCGCGCGATCGGTAAATCCAAAGCAATGGATATGAACCTGACGGGCCGCTTTATGGACGCAGCCGAGGCAGAGCGCGCAGGACTGGTTTCGCGGGTCGTACCCGTTAAAAAGCTGATGGAAGAAGCCTTGGGGGCCGCGGCCAAGATCGCCGAGAAATCAATGATCTCGACCATGGTTGTCAAAGAATCGGTAAACCGCGCATTCGAAGTACCGCTGCGCGAAGGCCTGCTGTTTGAACGCCGTGTTTTCCATTCGCTTTTCGCCACCGAAGATCAAAAAGAAGGCATGTCCGCCTTCCTTGAAAAGCGCGAGGCGCAATTCCGCGACAAGTAAAAACACCTTGCGGGTTTGCAAAGCCCGCATTGTTCGACTATAGGCCACCTTATACATGCGCGTGCAGCCCGCTCTGGCTAGAATCACCTTATCGGATAATGGCTCCGGTCTTTGGGTTTGTGTCGCGTATTCGCAATTTGAACAGACCAAGATGAAGGATGATCCTCATGGCAAATACACCACAGGCAAAAAAACGCGCCCGTCAAAACGAAGCACGTTTCCAAATCAACAAAGCACGTCGTTCGCGCATCCGCACGTTCCTGCGCAAAGTTGAAGAAGCTATCGAATCCGGCGACAAGGAAGCTTCCGTAGCGGCACTTCGCGCAGCTCAGCCAGAATTGATGCGCGGCGTTACAAAAGGTGTGTTCCACAAAAACACAGCCTCGCGGAAAATGTCGCGCCTTGCCTCGCGCGTCAAAGCACTGGGCTAAATCACAAAATTTTCAGCTAAGTTGTTGAAAGAATAAGGCATCGCTTTGCGGTGCCTTTTTTTTGTTCTAGCGACACGCATTACGGGAAAGAGATTCTTTTCGACCAATCACTGAGTCAAGTTTGAAGATGTGTTGAATGAACGCCTTTTACATTGCTAGAAGTGTTGAGCGCGATTCACTTCGCATGGGGGGATAGGCCCGAACGGACCTTTGCATTTGCTAGGATGCAGTGGTTCAAACGGGGATATTTTGGACGGCCTTGCTAGGGGCCCCCAAAAACTTTGCAGATGCTGCTCACCGCACATTTGCCCTGTCTTTGATACTTCGAACGGTGCGTTCGACAGCAATGCTTGTTTTATTGAACAGGCATCCATGTCGAAATGAACCTTGTAATATTTGTCCGAAGGACGTTTGGCCGGTTTTCTGATGGGACCGGGATAGCGGTCTGCTGCCTTCTGACAAGAGTAATACGTGCGGTCAGCCTTCCGGTGGTCGCTGACGATTGGGACAGTTGGGTAAATGACGCAAGAGCAGTGGGCAAAAATCAGAAACCGCCTGTTAAAGACGGTAGGACAGAACAACTTTACAACTTGGATCGATCCGCTTTCTTTGGGTGCCACGGAAGACGGCGTAAGCACGCTGTTCGTCCCTACAAATTTTTTCGGCAACTACGTCAGCCAGAATTTTGCTGATCTTATCTTGCACGAAATGCAGAACGAAGAAGACGGAATCACACGTCTGAAATTTGCCGTGGGAAATTGCGAAAAACCAGCCGCGCCCGAGGCTGCGAAACCAGCCGTCAGGCCCGCGCCCGTGCAGGCTGCCAATAACAACACCTTGAATACTGCCCCGCTGGATGCCCGTTTTAGCTTTGATAACTTTGTTGTCGGCAAGCCGAACGAACTGGCACATGCCGCCGCGCGCCGTGTCGCCGAAGGTGGCCCTGTCACATTCAACCCGCTGTTTTTATACGGTGGCGTCGGTCTGGGTAAAACACACCTGATGCACGCGATCGCTCAGGAATTGAGCATCCGCAAGCCAGAACTGAACGTGCTTTATCTGTCAGCGGAACAGTTCATGTACCGCTTTGTCCAAGCCTTGCGGGATCGCAAGATGATGGATTTCAAGGAAATTTTCCGGTCCGTTGACGTTTTGATGGTGGATGACGTTCAATTCATCGCAGGCAAAGACAGCACCCAGGAAGAGTTCTTTCACACCTTCAACGCGCTGGTAGATCAGAACAAACAGATCATCATTTCCGCCGATCGCGCCCCCGGCGAAATTAAAGATCTAGAAGACCGCGTGAAATCGCGTCTGCAATGCGGTCTGGTCGTCGATCTGCACCCCACCGACTATGAGCTGCGCTTGGGCATTCTGCAAAGCAAGGTAGAAAACCAGCAAAAGAACTATCCCGGCCTAGAAGTCGAAGCCGGCGTTCTAGAATTCCTTGCCCACCGGATTACGACGAACGTTCGCGTCCTTGAGGGCGCACTGACCCGCCTGTTTGCTTTTGCGTCGCTTGTGGGCCGCGAAATCAACATGGACCTGACCCAGGATTGTCTGGCCGATGTTCTGCGCGCCTCAGAGCGTAAAATCAGCATCGAAGAAATCCAGCGCAAGGTTTCCGATCACTACAATATCCGCCTGAGCGATATGGTTGGCCCAAAACGTCTGCGCAGCTATGCCCGCCCCCGTCAGGTGGCGATGTATCTTTCGAAAAAGCTGACCAGCCGGTCATTGCCAGAAATCGGCCGTCGCTTTGGTGGGCGCGATCACACGACCGTCATGCACGGCGTAAAACGCATAGAAGAGCTTAAGCAAAGTGATGGTCAAATCGCTGAAGATCTGGAATTGCTGCGCCGCGCTTTGGAGGCGTAAACCCTATATCCTTGGCAGAACACGCGCGAAGGCCTTGACGGGCCTTTGTTTCGCGCTGAAAAGTCAATAAAACCCTTGTGAATACATTGGTATCGGGTAATTTGCCCTCCCGGACTGCCGGAATGGAGATGGATATGAAATTCAGCATCGAACGCGCCGCGCTGCTTAAAGCTGTGTCACAGGCCCAATCAGTGGTCGAGCGCCGGAATACCATTCCGATCCTTGCCAACGTACTGATCGAAGCGGAAGGCAGCGATGCCTCGTTCCGCGCCACCGATCTGGACATCGAAGTCGTGGACAAGGCCCCCGCTCAGGTCGAGCGCGCAGGTGCCACAACCGTTTCCGCCACAACCTTGCACGAGATTGTGCGCAAGCTGCCAGATGGTGCGCTCATCACGTTGACGTCCGACAGCGCCGCTGGCCGCCTGACGGTCGAGGCAGGCCGCTCGAACTTCTCGCTCGCGACATTGCCCCGCGAAGATTTCCCGGTGATGGCAACATCCGAATACCAATCGAACTTCAAGGCCCCCGCACCCGTGCTGCGCCGCCTGTTCGATAAATCGAAATTCGCCATCTCGACCGAAGAAACGCGGTATTATCTGAACGGCGTTTACATGCACATTTCGGAAAGCGAAGGCAGCAAGGTTTTGCGCTGCGTCGCCACCGATGGTCACCGTTTGGCCCGTATTGATGCACCAATGCCCGAAGGCGCGGCTGAAATGCCCGGCGTGATCGTACCGCGCAAAACCGTCGGCGAATTGCGCAAGCTGCTGGATGATGACGAGATGGAAATCGCGGTATCGGTATCCGAGACCAAGATCCGCTTTGCGACGCCCGATATCACGCTAACCTCCAAAGTGATCGACGGTACGTTCCCCGATTACACGCGCGTTATCCCGCAGGGAAACACCCGCAAAATGGAAGTCGACGCCAGCGATTTCGCCCGCGCCGTTGACCGTGTTGCAACGGTTAGCTCCGAGCGGTCCCGTGCCGTCAAGCTGCAACTGGACGAAGACCGTCTGGTTCTGTCGGTAAACGCACCTGACAGCGGTGCCGCCGAAGAAGAACTGGTGGTGGCCTATGCTGATGAGCGGCTGGAAATCGGTTTCAACGCGAAATACCTGCTTGAGATCGCTAGCCAAGTAGACCGCGAGAACGCTGTGTTCCTGTTCAACTCATCCGGTGATCCGACGTTGATGCGCGAAGGCAACGATATGTCTGCCGTCTATGTCGTCATGCCGATGCGTGTATAACGCGCCGGAATTTTTGAAAAATTCCGGTCCGTTTTCTTTAAAAGAAAACGGCACTGAACGATGACACAGCTTTATATCTCAAATCTGACGCTGTCACATTTCAGGTCCCATAAGCGGGCTGTGATCGAAACTGATGCGCGCTCCGTTGCGATACACGGGCCCAATGGTGCGGGTAAAACCAACATCCTCGAGGCTGTCTCCCTTCTGTCGCCCGGGCGTGGCCTGCGTCGTGCCAGCGCCCTAGACATGACGCGCCGGCCAGAGGCTCTTGGCTGGAAGCTGACCGGAATAGTGCATTCGCTAGGTCAGGTTCACGAGATCGAGGTTTGGTCGGAGAACGGTGCCGCACGGCAAGTCCGCATTGACGGCAAAGCCACCCCGCAAACCGGGCTTGGTCGTATCGCACGCGTGCTGTGGCTCATCCCATCCATGGACCGGTTGTGGATCGAAGGGGCAGATGGCCGCCGCCGTTTTCTAGACCGGATGACGCTCAGCTTTCTGCCCGATCACGCGGAACAGTCCCTCGCATATGAAAAGGCCATGCGCGAACGCAATCGCCTGCTCAAGGATATGGTGCGCGAACCGTCTTGGTACATCGCCCTCGAACAGCAACTTGCCGAGGCCGGGGCCGCGATCCACGCCAATCGACTGGCCGCACTCGAGGCCATTACCGAAGCACAAAATCAGGCCGAGACGGCATTTCCAACCGCCGCGCTAACGCTTGTGTGCGACATGCCCACATCAGCATCAGACCTGCGCGCTGCACTGGCCGATAACCGGATGCGCGATCTATCGGCGGGGCGTACATTGATCGGCCCCCACCGTGCAGATCTTGAGGGCGTGTATGCCGCCAAAGACGTGCCCGCACGTGACTGCTCCACAGGCGAACAAAAGGCGCTGCTTGTGTCACTGATCCTTGCGAATGCCCGCGCACTGGCCGCTGACTTTGGTGCCCCGCCCTTGCTTTTGCTCGACGAGGTCGCCGCCCATTTGGACGCGAGCCGCCGCGCAGCGCTGTATGATGAAATCACGGCCCTTGGTGCGCAGGCGTGGATGACTGGTACCGGAGTCGAATTATTTGACACGCTGGGTAACCAGGCGCAAACCCTTGAAGTGACTGAAACCGATGGTGTTTCAGAAGTTAGGATGCTGCCATGACAATCGCCTTGCCTGATCTGCTGCTTTATTGTGGTGCTTTGGTCATCCTGTTCCTGACACCCGGCCCGGTCTGGCTGGCGATCATGGCGCGCGCATTGTCGGGCGGATTCAAATCCGCATGGCCACTTGCCTTGGGTGTGTCGGTCGGCGACATGGTCTGGCCCTTGGTCGCGGTGCTGGGCATCAGCTGGATTCTGTCCGTCTTTGACGTTTTCATGCTTGGCATGCGCTGGATCGCCTGCGGTGTTTTCATTGTCATGGGCGGTTTGCTGATACGCCATGCGGGTGACAAAATCGACCGCGACAGCCGCCTGACAAAACCCGGTGCCTGGTCAGGTTTTGCCGCAGGGTTGTTGGCAATCCTGGGTAACCCAAAGGCGGTTCTATTCTACATGGGTGTCTTGCCCGGCTTTTTCGACCTGCGCGTGATCACCTGGCCCGACGTCGCCGCGATTATCCTTGTGTCCGTCGCAATACCGCTGATTGGCAACCTCGCCATTGCCGGATTTGTCGGTAAAATGCGCACCCTCATGACCAATCCGGCGACCTTGAAACGCATCAATATTGTGGCTGGCACTCTCCTTATTCTGGTGGGCCTTGTGATCCCCCTTCTTTGACACAAAATCTTGTGTCAATGACGTGACAGTAGCGGCAAAAACCACTATAAAATGGGCAACAAAAGAAGGTTTCCCAGAATGTCCGACCAAGAGCAGATTCCAGAGGAATACGGCGCAGATTCTATCAAAGTTCTCAAAGGGTTAGAAGCTGTCCGCAAGCGCCCCGGTATGTATATCGGTGACACGGATGATGGCTCTGGTCTGCACCACATGGTGTACGAGGTTGTCGATAACGGCATCGATGAGGCATTGGCCGGTCACGCCGACGCCGTGAACGTGACAATTCACGACGATAACTCGGTTTCTGTCAGCGACAACGGGCGCGGCATTCCCGTCGGGATCCACCAGGAAGAAGGCGTTTCCGCAGCCGAGGTGATCATGACCCAGCTGCACGCTGGCGGTAAGTTCGACAGCAATTCCTACAAGGTTTCCGGCGGCCTGCACGGCGTTGGCGTTTCGGTTGTGAACGCCCTGTCCGATTGGCTGGAACTGCGCATCTGGCGCGAAGGCAAGGAACACGTTGCCCGCTTCGAAGGCGGCTTTACCAAAGAACACCTGTCCGTCGTCGGGCCAACCGATCGCACCGGTACCGAAGTCCGCTTTATGGCGTCGACCGATACATTTTCGAACCTCGAATACAGCTTTGAAACGCTTGAAAAGCGTTTGCGCGAACTGGCGTTTCTGAACTCCGGTGTGCGGATTATCCTGACGGATGAACGTCCTGCCGAACCCCTGCGCACCGAGCTGTTTTATGAAGGTGGCGTTAAGGAGTTCGTTAAATATCTCGACCGCTCCAAGTCCCCCGTCATGCCCGAACCGATCTTCATCACCGGTGAGAAAGACGACATCGGCGTCGAAGTGGCGATGTGGTGGAACGACAGCTATCACGAAAACGTCCTGCCCTTTACCAACAACATCCCACAGCGCGACGGCGGCACGCATATGGCCGGTTTCCGCGGGGCGTTGACCCGTACGATCAACAACTATGCGCAGTCCTCTGGCATCGCGAAAAAGGAAAAAGTCACCTTTACCGGCGATGACGCCCGCGAGGGGCTGACCTGCGTGTTGTCGGTCAAAGTGCCGGACCCAAAATTCAGCTCGCAAACCAAAGACAAGCTGGTCAGCTCGGAAGTGCGCCCCGCTGTCGAAGGTTTGGTGAACGAAAAACTGGCCGAGTGGTTTGAAGAGAACCCCCAAGTCGCGAAGATGGTGGTCAGCAAGATCATCGAGGCCGCCCACGCCCGCGAAGCGGCACGCAAGGCCCGCGATCTAACCCGTCGCAAAACCGCGATGGACGTGAATTTCCTGGCCGGCAAGCTCAAGGATTGCTCGGAAAAAGACCCATCGAAAACCGAACTGTTCCTCGTGGAGGGCGATTCCGCTGGTGGCTCTGCGCAGACCGGGCGTGACCGCCAAACCCAGGCAATTCTGCCCCTGAAGGGTAAGATTCTAAACGTCGAACGTGCGCGGTTTGACCGGATGCTTGGAAGCCAAGAAATTGGCAACCTTGTCATGGCCCTTGGCACCGGTATTGGCCGCGACGAATTCAACATCGATAAGCTGCGCTATCATAAGATCGTCATCATGACCGATGCTGACGTCGACGGCGCGCACATCCGTACATTGTTGTTGACGTTCTTTTATCGTCAAATGCCGCAGCTTATTGAAAACGGTCACCTTTATATTGCCCAGCCACCACTTTACAAAGTGTCGCGCGGCAAGTCCGAAGTGTACCTGAAAGACCAAGCCGCCATGGAGGATTACCTGATCCAACAAGGCATTGATGGCGCCATGTTACGGCAAGGCAACGGCGAGGAAATCACCGGTCAGGATTTGGCACGCGTTGTCGATCTGGCACGTCAAATGCGCCGGGTGCTTGAAGCATTTCCAACGCACTACCCCCGTCACATTCTGGAACAAGCCGCGATTGCGGGCGCTTTTGTACCGGGTGCCGTGGATGCCGATTTGCAGGGCGTCGCCGACAAGGTCGCAGAACGTTTGAACCTGATTGCGCTGGAATGGGAACGCGGCTGGCAAGGTCGCATCACCCAAGATCACGGCGTCCGTCTGGCCCGCATCCTGCGCGGCGTCGAAGAGGTGCGCACCCTTGATGGCAGATTGCTCCGCTCGGGAGAGGCAAAGCGCTCAGGCGGCTTCACACAGCACTTGCAAGACGTCTATAACCTACCGGCGAAACTGGTCCGCAAAGACCGCTCGCAGATGATCTATGGCCCGATGGATTTGCTTGATGCGATCCTCGCCGAGGGTGAAAAAGGCCTGTCATTGCAGCGCTACAAAGGTTTGGGAGAGATGAACCCCGACCAGCTGTGGGAAACGACGCTGGACCCCGATGCCCGCACTTTGCTGCAAGTCCGCGTCGAGGACATGGCCGAAGCCGACGACCTGTTTACCAAACTCATGGGCGACGTCGTCGAACCACGCCGGGAATTCATCCAGCAGAACGCCTTGAACGTCGAAAACCTCGACTTTTAGGCGTTCAGCCACTGAGCGTATAATTGCGTGTTTCCTTGCACGTTTATCAACAACCCCCTCGCCGGATAGCTGTCAAAGCGGCTCTTCGGCGGGGGCACCTGCGGCAGCTGGCGACAAGGGTAAACGCCTGCGGTCCCAAGTGACGCCGCTACGCATCACGCGTGCGGGCATGCCCACGGCAAGCGAGTTTGCCGGGATCGCACCACACACCATAGCGCGGCTTCCGATAATGCAGTCTTGTCCGATCTGCGCGCCCTTCATGATCCGCACCCCCTGCGCCAACCACACGTGATCACCAATCAAAATATCACGTGGCGGGTTTAGCCGTATGCCGGTTTCAACATCCAAAATCGAATGCATGTCACTGACATCCATGGTGATATCACCGGACAACATACAGTCGTCCCCTAGCGTGATATAACCGGCCTCATGCAGCGAAATATGCGCCATCATCATGGTGGTTTTGTCGCCTAGCCGGATATGGCTGTCTCCGGCGCGACACCGAAAACTGCCGTTTAGAAAACAATTCTCCCCGATCTTTATCGAACACGCGTTGTTTCTCAGCTCGATCATTCCGCTGCCAAGAACCGTATTTGCCCCGATAACAAGGTGATTATCGCGTCCCTTGATCTGGATCTGAAACCCGCCGTCCAGCTTTACCGACGGATCGATATCAACCTGATTATTCAAACCACTGTCGGTAATCTTTGGCACGTTCATGGCAGTGCGATGCGCCGAACTGAGGCTCCTGCTCTTTCTAAAACGGCCGCTAGTTGCACTTTTAACCTCCCCTTAAGCACGCGCGTGCTGATCTGAAATCCAATCTAAAGAACTTAGAATCGAAAAGACTGATTTTGTATAAACAGCTCGCCGCTCTTTTTGCCCGCTACGCGACCGCGCACCTAAAGGCGCAGGGAAAACCGCATGCGTTCTATGCAGCCGATGGTCAAATCATTGGCGCGATCGACGTTGTCACGGTGGCCGATGGTCATATTCGGTTGGCTGGTTGGTCTTGCGCGACGGAGGTCGTTTTACACATGAATGGGATCACAGCCAGCGCTTGGCCCGACCTTCTGCGGGATGACGTCGCCAAAGCGTATAAGCTGGATGCCCACTTGGGGTTTGATTTTTCCGTGCCGCTGGGGCCCTTGGGTTTGGCGGAAATCGCCCGCTTTGGCATCGAACTTCACGGTGCTGATCCTGCCCAACCCACGATTAGCCGTCCGCTGCCGTTGAACCATATTCGATGGATCCAACTGCGCGTTCTCTTCAGCTTTATTCTGGCAATGCTGGGTCAGCTACCCTCGGCAATCGGCTGGCTTGCGACCCGTGATCCGAAATACCGCGCGCGGATCAAACAGGGGCTGCACCTCACGACGCTCCCCACATCGCTCAAACTGGACCCGGCGCTGTTTCGCGAGGATGACAGCCCGCCACCGTTCAAACCAGACGACAGCATTACGATTATAATGCCTGTTTTCAACGCTTTCGATCTTCTTCAAGATGCGCTTGCCCGCGTTAAGGACCATACCGATTTACCGTGGCGTCTGATCTTGGTCGAGGACGCATCGACGGACAGTCGCGTGCTTCCGTTTCTGAGGCAATGGAAAGCCGCGAACACAGATCAGGTTATCTTGCTGGAAAACAAAGAGAACCTTGGTTTTATCCGCAGTGTAAACCGCGCTTTTGAACAGGCGCTATTGTGGTCCGATCCCGTGATACTGCTGAACTCTGACGCGTTGGTTCCTGCGGGTTGGGCGTCCCGGCTGATTGCGCCCTTTAAGCTGCGCAAAAACGTTGCAACGGTCACCCCCATGTCCAACAACGCCGAGGTTTTCTCGATCCCTTTGATCTGTCAGCCCCAAGAATTAATCAGTGGCCAAGGCGACATAATTGATCGAACGGCCGCGTCCTTAAACCAAGCGGCCGGATTGATTGAAGCGCCCACCGGCGTGGGTTTCTGCATGGCTATCAATTTCACGTATCTCGCGAAAAACCCAAATTTTGACACCGCATACGGACGTGGCTACGGGGAAGAGGTTGATTGGTGTCAACGGGTTAAGGCAATGAGCGGCCAGCATCTAAGTGCTGGCAACCTGTTTGTTGAACACCGCGGCGGTGAAAGCTTTGGGAGCAAGGAAAAGCAAAAGCTCATTGCGGAAAACAACATGAAAGTCCGGCAAAGGTTTCCACACTTTGACAACGACGTTCAACGCTTTGTTCAGTCTGATCCGCTGCGCTCAACGAGGCTGGCGCTTGGCCTTGCTTGGCTGGGGGCGCAGGATGCGTATCCAGTATCAATCTATCTTGCGCATAGTATGGGCGGCGGTGCCGATGCGTATCTTTCCAACCGGATCACCAGCAAACATCACGCCCTAGGGCGGTCGGCCGTGATACTGCGGGTCGGCGGCAAACAACGCTGGCAGATCGAACTTGTTACCCCCCATGGCACGATAGCCGGTCACACAAATTGCCTTGATTATGTTTTGCAAATGTTGGCTCCGATCTCGTGCCGCCGCATCGTCTATTCCTGCGGCGTCGGCGACCATGATCCTGCATCTCTGCCCGATGCACTATTCAAGCTCAGCAATAATGGCCGCCACACGATCGAAATTCTGCTGCACGATTATTTTGTCATATCGCCGTCCTATACCCTGCTGGATGACGCCGGGATCTACCACGGCGTCCCGACAGTGCAGCACACCCCGGACCCTTTAGTGCCATCAAACGATCCGAAATTGTCACTGCAAGACTGGCAAACGGCCTGGGCCACCCCGCTAGACCATGCAAAAGACGTTATTGTTTTCTCGTCCAGCAGCGCAGAAATTCTGAAAACCGCCTATCCTGCGATCTCAGACAAAATTTCAATCAACCCGCATCAATTGTTGCAACACGTCCCCGTTATCCAACCGCGCCCTGCAGGGGGTCGGCGGGTTATCGGCGTGCTCGGTGATATTGGCCTGCAAAAAGGGGCGGGGCTTATCCATGATCTCGCGGTGATTCTTGGTCAAAATGATATCGGCCTCGCCATCATCGGAAATTTTGACACCACATATCCGATCCAGTCCTCCATTCCGATACACGGCGGCTATCGCATTGAAAACTTACAACATATTTGCGATCGTTACGGCATTACTGACTGGCTTATCCCGTCAATCTGGCCGGAAACGTTCTCTTTTACAACGCACGAAGCATTGGCCACAGGCCTGCCGGTTCACGCCTTTAACCTAGGTGCCCAAGGCAAAGCCGTCAGCGACGCCAACAACGGTTGTCCGATCCCATTCACGAAGGGTGAATGCCAAATCGCGAACCTGAGGGATCATTTCAACAAAACACCCTATTCGATAGAAAGCGCTGCGTGATGGCCCAGATATCTGTACCAATCAAAAAGCTGCAAGCGGCAGGGATTGAGGTCTTGAGCAGGGGCGGCCCCAATGTGAGCCTCCCGGAGCACAGCATCTTGGAAATCCCAGCCAGCTTGAAGTGGACCCAGTACGAGCATTCCGTCGAATTGGGCGCATTCTCCTATCAGGTTTCGGGGTACTGTTTTGCTGCGCGCATCGGGCGATACTGTTCGTTCGGCGAGGGCGTTCAAATCGGACGGCAAAACCATCCGACGCATTGGGCATCGACCAGTCCGGCCTTTTATTTGGGTGACAAGCTGTTTGATCTTGGCGACGGATTTGATGCGGCCGAACATTATCATAACTATAAATTCACCTTCAAAGGCCCCCCAACCAAGGTGAAAATCACGCGAATAGGGAACGACGTCTGGATCGGCCACGGCGCATATATTGCCGCTGGGGTTTCGATCGGTGACGGTGCCATCATCGGTGCCCACGCTGTTGTAACGCGCGATGTTCCGGCGTTTTCAGTCGTCGCTGGAAACCCCGCAAGCATTAAAAAGATGCGACTGCCGGCCACGCTGATCACCCCCATGCTGCGCAGCCGGTGGTGGCAGTTCGCCCCTTGGCAAATGGACCATCTTGACCCGTCAGAACCCGCCGAATTTTGCAAAGGTATCCATCAGATGCTTGACGGTACGGCCCCCTACAAACCGGAGAAAATCGATCTGAGAAAAGGTATTCCCGCGTGAAGAAAATCATCTTTCTTCACATCCCAAAAACCGCTGGCCAAACCGTCCATTCCGAGCTTTCTCGGGTCGTCGGTGAAGATCAGACATCACCGATCCGAGTTCACACTCAGGCCCCCGACGACGGGCAGTTTCCGCCGGGGTATACGCTCTACTCCGGACATTTGGATTGGGTGGATCTGGATCAGTTCAACGCAGATCGTTTTGCCTTTACGATCCTGCGCGATCCGTTCGAAAGGATTGCCTCGTTCTATTTCTATCTGCACCAAAAATCGCGAGCCTTGGATGCCGAGGCGCTGCGTCACCCGTCGAATATCGGGCTAAAGAAGATCAAGGAACAAACCGTCGATGATTATTTCTTTGGGGGCGACGCGCATTGGCAGCAATTTATTCGTGACCACTATGACAATTTCTATTGCTCTTATTTCGCGACACGCAAAATTCGCGGTGCCGCACAGATCGCGGATATTCCGGCAAGCGAGCTGATCGCTGTGGCCCAAAATGGCGCGGAACAGCTTGACCGCGTCTATAGGATTGAAAGCCTTGGCGCGCTTGAAGTTGATATTGCCCAGCTTACCGGCCAACAGATTTCAGTCGTCGAAAAGCGGGTGAATGCGGGGCCGAAATCTCTGGGTACCAAACGATGGCCGCAACTTGTCGAACGGTTGGAAAGCGACGCAAACAAACAAAAGCTTGCGGACTTTTCCGCCAATGATGTCGAGCTTATGCAGCAGCTTCGCATTCAGGGGGTGCTGTCATGAACAGCGCATCACAGCTTTCCCAGCCGTGCGAGAACCCGCAAGGCAATATCGCCACTCAGACTTTGGCGGTAAATGCCAATCGACTGCGGGGTCGCCCGCCAATCCGAAGCCGGTTGCGCCCGCCAATCGATAAAGTCGAACAAAACCCGGCGACTTTGACGGGTCAATACGGGCGACAAATCAGACAGGACACGTACATTCCGGTCAATCCACTCTGCAAACACACGGCGCAACAAAATCGCGGCGCGGTGCCCAGCATGGGTACGGCTGGACCCCAGCAGATTGTTATCATGTTGCCGGTAAAAAAGCCCGGGCTTGGCGTCGTGAATGACATCGAACCCGGCACCGGTCGCTGTCTGGTACACCCACCAATCATGGAAAGGGATCCCCGCATTCAGCGCAAAAGGCAAGGTACTGACCAAAAATTCAGTCACGTCCGGTGGCATCACCAGCGTGTTGCCACGCAAAACATTCTGCACCAACGCATTTCCAAACTCGAACGGGCGCTGGTAATCTGGCGACATGCCGATTGGATTCAGGGTGGCATCGGTATATATGCTGCGGCTGGCATAGATTTGGGCACCGGTCCCACGCCAAATCATGTCTACCGCGCGCGTCAATTTATGGGGCATCCACACATCATCCTGATCGGCGAATGCGATCCACGCACGGGTCAATTCCGGGCGGGCCAGCAGCGTCATAAAGTTTTGCGCGCACCCTTGGCCCGGCCCCGTCACCACCCGGATATCACGATCAGAATGTGCGGCAATAAAACGGTTCACACAGGGCAACGTTTGATCGGTCGACCCGTCGTCGCTGATCCAAAGAGTCCAATCCTGATGGGTTTGGGCACGAATGGATTGCAGCTGCGCCTCAATATATGGCCCGCCGTTTCTAGTGCACAGCAAGATGTGAATATGTGGCAAACTCAAAACCCAGAACCCTTTACAGCGACAAACTTTGTGCACCCAGAGAACACAGATCGCTTAATAATCGGTGATCGGTTTTAGCGAATGGCACGCACGCCCCCCCTTCGCAGCCAAGTCGCCGAGCGCGCCCGAAATCTGCCCCATGATGTTCGCAAAGCTTTGAAAGTCCGCGAGCGCAAGGAAGCCTTGGCGCGTATAGAAGAGCAGCGCGGCGTCAAAAAAGCCGCAATCGCCGCGAAAGGGCAGCAATTTGATATTGTGAAACCGCATGGAAATCTGCCTGCCGTCCCTCAGAAACCGAATATCGTTACCCCCCCGGTGCCTGCCGCCCGTATTAAGCCGCGTCACCGGATCATCTTTCTAACCTTTGTAATCTGCGTCTTGGGCACAAACTTGCTTTCTGCATGGTACCTGTGGGAACGCGCGGCCGATCGCTTTGTGTCTGTCGCGGGGTTTTCGGTCCGTACCGAGGATTCGAGTTCAGCAATTGAGCTGTTGGGCGGTATGGCAGAGCTGTCTGGATCGGGCTCACCAGACGAGGATATTTTATACGAATTCATCCAAAGTCAGGATTTGGTGCGCACTGTCGATGAAGCGCTTGATTTACGCCAACTGTGGTCAAAGGCTGACCCCGACATCGACCCCGTTTTCAGCTATCACCCCCCCGGGTCGATTGAAGATTTAACGGATTATTGGTTGCGCATGGTCAGCGTCTATAATGACAGTAGCACCGGATTGATTGAGCTTGAGGTGCAGGCATTTACGCCGCAAGACGCTCAAAACATTGCGCGTTTCATCTATGACGAGAGCAGCAGGCTGATCAACCGATTGTCCGATATCGCCCGTGAAGACGCGACACGGCTTGCCCGCGAGGACCTTGAGACCGCCGTTCAAAGGCTCAAAATTGCCCGGTCCGATATGACTAAATTCCGCAACCTTAACCAAGTGGTGTCACCGGAATCGACACTCAAAATTCAAACGGGGTTGCTGTCTTCACTCGAGATGCAATTGGCGGAAACGCTTATTGATCTTGATATGTTAGGCCAGATCACTACCCCGACCGACCCCCGTGTCAGACAGGCCATAAGGCGTCAGGGTGTGATCGAACAACGCCTGAAACAGGAGCGCGCAAAGTTAGGAATCGGTAACGGAAACGCTACAGTTGACAGTGCGTTGGTCGATCTGGTCGGCGAATTCGAAAGCCTTATGGTTGATCGCGAATTCGCTGAACAATCCTATGCCGCGGCCCTTGTTTCGTATGATGTTGCGGTTGCTGAATCGCGCCGCCAAAGCCGATATTTGGCGGCCCATATCAAGCCAACCCTTGCAGAAACATCGATTTACCCTGACCGGTTGCTCACCATGGCGCTTGTCGCGCTGTTCAGCCTGCTGATCTGGGCAATTCTGGTGATGGTTGGCTATTCATTAAGGGATCGGCGCTAGAAAAAGGCGATGATCCTTCTGCAAAACCTATCGAAATTCTATCATCTGAACGGCAATCGAAAGGTGGTCGCGGATCGCATAAATGCGACCTTTCCCAGCCGGGTATCTGTGGGTTTGCTGGGGCGCAACGGCGCGGGGAAATCGACCTTGTTACGTATCATTGCGGGCACTGCCGACCCCACATCAGGCGAGGTGTTAAGCGATGGAAATGTTTCGTTTCCGGTCGGGTTTGCCGGGTCATTTCACCCCGATATGACTGGCGCGCAAAACACCCGTTTTGTCGCGCGGATATATGGCGCGAATAGTGACGCGCTTATGGATTATGTCGCTGATTTTGCCGAGCTTGGGCAACAGTTTCACGCGCCGATCCGGTCGTATTCATCGGGTATGCGATCCCGTCTGGCGTTTGGTGTATCGATGGGTTTGACCTTTGACACCTATCTGATTGACGAAATTACTGCCGTAGGCGACGCCGCGTTCAAACGAAAAAGCAAAAGCGTTTTTGCCGACCGGATGTCGCGCGCGGGGTCAATTTTCGTAAGTCATTCCATGGGCTTAATCCGCGAGATGTGTGACGCCGGTGCTGTCCTTGAGAATGGTAAACTGATTTACTTTGACGATATTAACGAAGCGATAGAACTACACAGCTACAACATGAAACCCTGACCTCATGCTTTTGGACAAGGTGTCTTTCATGCCCAAACCTGCCTTTCCATCAACGGCCACAATGGTTTTTTGCATCGGCGCACAAAAGGCCGGGACGACATGGCTTTATGAAGCGTTGCGGCGCAGCGAACAGGTGCATTTTTCGCGCAACAAGGAACTGCATTATTTCGACGTCATCGCTGGCAAAGCACAGCAGGTATTTGACATGCGCGTGCAGGCGACCGAAATTCTGGCCAAGCGACTGATCCCCCAGCTTGGTAAACGCAATCGCGTAAATCTGCAGCAATTGCGCGACCTTACCGACCTTTTGGACATCTACACAGGTGAACCGGGCGATCATTCCGCCTATCTTCAGTACCTGCTTGAGCATTATAAAAATCAGCCCGTTGTCTGTGATATCACCCCGGCCTACGCGATTTTGAACCGTGAAATGTTCACGCAAATGGGTCAGATTGGATCGGCCAAGTTCATCTTTATCCTACGTGACCCGATCGAGCGGATGTGGTCGCAGATCAGAATGGCGGTCAAAACAGCCTCGCCGTCTCCGACCTCGTTTCAAGGCGCGTGCATCGCGCGTGCGCAACAGTTGATCGAAACCGGTCGTCTGGCCAAAATTGAACGGGCAGATTACCGCCGTACGATAACCGAATTAGAGGCGGCGATACCCCCAGCGCGCATCAAGTATCTATTCTACGAAGACATGTTCAACCCGGGCAGCATGAACAGCCTGTGCAGTTTTCTGCAGATTAATCCCATAGGCACGGACCCCGAAAACCATAGCAATCCGGGCGCTGTGGCGGCGATGCCCGCAGACATTCGCGCGGGTTTTTGTGATGCTTTTGCCGCGCAATATGCATTCATTCATGACCGGTTTGGCGGGATGGTTCCAGATAAATGGGCCCCGGAATTTCAACCGGATCTTACCTTGAACAGATCTGCCGGATGAGCACCAAGTTCCCCAGCCCTCCATTGCGCCGTATCAGCCGCCCGCAGCATTTCATGGCTGCACGCACAATCAGCGCCCTGATACTGCGCGAAATGACGACAAGTTACGGGCGGTCCCCCGGTGGCTATCTGTGGGCCCTGGCGGAACCGGCACTTGGCGTCGCGCTTTTGTCGGCGATCTTTTCAATCGGGTTCCGGAACCCGATGCTGGGCACAAACTTTGCGATGTTTTATGCCACTGGTCTGCTGCCATTTTTGATGTTCAACGATCTTAGTACGAAAACAGCGCAGGCTATTAACTATTCAAAACAACTTCTTGCCTATCCCCGCGTTACATTCATCGACGCGATCGCGGGACGGTTCATTCTGAATTTCCTCACTCAAATCCTTGTCAGCGTTATCGTATTTTCTGGTATCGCTCTGTGCTTTGAAACTCGCACCACGCTTGAATGGGAAACGATCATGTCGGCGTTAGCGATGACCGCTTGTTTTGGTCTGGGGATCGGGACGTTCAACTGTTTCCTGATGTCCATGTTTCCAATTTGGCAACGCGTTTACAGCATTCTAACCCGGCCGCTGCTGCTGATTTCCGGCGTGATTTTCACATTGGAAGCCGTGCCGCAGCCCTATCAAAACTGGCTTTGGTATAATCCACTGGTCCATATTATCGGGACCGTGCGCGCCGGCTTTTACAATAGCTATCACGCAACCTACACAAACCCGACCTATGTCTATGCGATTTCAATTCTGCTCGGGTTCTTCGGGCTGGTTTTCCTGCGCCGCTATCACCGCGACATTATGGAGCTTTGATAACGGCAAATCCCGATAACCCTTAAGCAATCACATGATGTCCAGATCGTTATCCAAGACATTGACGGATGTCACATTCAGCAGCTCAAGAGTGTTGCCATTCCCAAAGTCAAAAGAAACGAACCCGTCGTCATTCAAGCTGACATATTCGGACAGTTGCGACAGGCTGCGGTCGCCACCACCCCACAACATTGCATCCAGAACCAGCGTATCAATGTCGTCCTGAAAATCGACAATCTGATCCTGGCCAGACCCAAAGGAAAACTGGTCGGCACCAATCCCCCCAGAGAGGATATCGTCGCCATACCCACCGTCCAAAGTATCATGACCTGCGTTACCTTTCAGCAGGTCATTTCCCGCCCCACCATCAAGCCGGTCTGACCCGTTATCGCCTTGCAAACGATCATTACCATCACCGCCATCAAGGGTATCGTTGTTGATCCCCCCCGCAAGCTGGTCATTGCCGCTTTCGCCCAGCAACTTGTCGGCACCCGCGTTGCCGTACAGCTTATCCTTTCCACTCCCCCCATATAATTCATCGGAACCTGCGCTGCCTGACAGCGTGTCATCGTCACCGCCGCCCCACAGATGATCCGAATTCAACCCGCCGGTCAGCTTGTCATTGCCAGCATCTCCATACAGTCGATCAGCACCATTATTCCCGGTGATCACATCATTGCCATTCCCCCCACCGATGGCATCATATCCGTCGCCCCCCCAGATGAAATCGTCGCCATCGTCGCCGCGCAAGGTATCCCAACCGATACCGCCCCATATCTGATCAACGCCCGATCCACCCTCGACCACGTCGCTGCCGCCATTCCCATACAGGTCATCATCCCCCGCATCGCCCCTGATCGTATCATCGCCACCCATGCCATATATGGTGTCATTCGCGGCCTGCCCTTGAATAAGGTCGGACGCCCTATCGCCCTCCAACCGATCATTCGCTGCGGTCCCCATCAGGTTCAGCGCGATGGGATTTGCCGGGGTAACCGGGCTGTCGGGCTCGTCAGGTAGCACCATGTTTTGCGGGATATACGACGTTCCCAATGTAATCTGGGGGAGTAGGTCGGCGTAGGTGATCGCCTTACCATCCGCGCTTTTAAGGGTCAGGCTTTCATCACCAAGCGTCAGCACCGCGCCCGTATTTGTCGACTGAAATGCTGATTGTGGAATGCTGCGCACAAGGGACCAGCCCGACAGATCAAGCGTGTCCTGCGCCGTATCGAAATCGCTGATCGTGTCGGCGGTCCCATCGGCAGTCATGATAAATCGGTCAGCGCCGGCACCGCCTGTCAAAAGGTCGGACCCGGTACCATCCACCAAAAAATCATCGCCCACACCGCCAGATAATGTGTCGTTTCCGGCCTTCCCCGTCAGCAAATCATCGCCTGCCGTACCATTCAGGGATTCTGCGGCGCTCGTGCCATAAACGGGCGTTGCCCGGCCCGAAATATCCAAGGTAAAGGCGCTTAACCCCGACTCTGCACCGGATGCCGTGACCAGGTGCAGCGCATCATTTTGGACCGAGAAGCTAAGCGCGGAGGGGGCATCAACGGTCGTATCCACTGCATCGGCAATCGTACTTAGATGCAAAAGCCGCCCATCCGGTGAAAGCTCAAAGATTGAAACGCCATCATCCGCGCCCGCCGCAGCCAGATAGGCGCGGTCATTGTGAACCACCGTTTCCAAATGTGTCACGTCATCAAAACGCGTGTTCAACGTATCAAGCAAATGATCGGTCAGCTGCATCGTTCCGTCAGCACCCAACCGCACCACGGTAAGGGACCCGCTGGCAGAGGACCCCATCACGCCAAAAGACTGATCGCCAATCTCAACGAACGAGACAACACTGGGGCCAGCAATACCCACGCCATCTTCGGCAGAGATACGAGCAACCTCGGTCGGCCGCCCGCCGCTGTCCAACTTCATTCTGATCAATGCATTTTCAGAGGCAGATGCCACCAAAAGCTGCGGCGCGCCGCCGACATCAGCAATGCTAATCCCGGTCAGGGCGGTCTGCGATTGTGATCCTACGCCGCCATTCTGTATCTCGGTGACCGACCCGTTATCATTGATCCGCCAGACCCCGACCGCGTCAGACCCCCTTGTTATTCCGTATAAATAGGGTTGCCCGCCAACGATCGCGACCTCGGCCCCCAGCATTTGCTGCGGCAATGTTGCACCTGTTACCGCAGAAACGGCGGAAAACTTGCCGTCCGCTGCAAGGTCGATTTTCGTCAACGCCGCGTTCTGCACGCCGGTCAGGTACAGACTGTCGCCAACAAGCGTCATTTTATTGACAGACCCGGATTGCGCGGCACCTGCAATGGCACGGCTGTCCAACTGGGTCAGCCCCCCGTCCGCACCGATGCGATACGCCAGCAGATCGCCGCCGCCAAAGCGCGAAGTAGTATACAGAATAGACCCAGAAGGCGTATCAAAAACCACCATGTCGGTGACGCCGGTCAGAAAGGAATCCGATCTGCCCGGCAATGTTACTTTGTGTTCGAACGCCATTTGAACCAGTCCCCGGATGCTTACCAGGGATGATATTGATCAAAATTCGTTAACCGCGGATATTAGCTCTGTGGCAACTTAGTGGCGTTCTTATCCAATTCTATCAATTCGCGCAGGTCCGATTATAGATAGACACCCCCGGTTTGCGTCGATCCCGCAACGTGGCCCGGCAAGACCACACCGCCGCTGTCAATCACAGCATTTGCTGACAGATCGTACCGTGTGCCGGTAGCGCTGCCCGCAAAACTTTGCCCGGCAAAGCGCGCAACACTGGCATGTGTACAAACGCAAAACGCATCTACAAAATCAGGCGCGCCGGTTAACGTTACAACCTGCCCGTTGCCATCAAATTGCGCACCGTCAGACAGATGCAGGTGATACCCCGCATCACCATCGATCAGACAGGCACCTGCCAACGTCAACCGCGCGCCCCGCACATCAACATGCCCGCCTGCTTCGCCAAAGTTAACACTATCCAGCAGCAGATGGCTGTTCCCACGCGCCGAAATCGTAGCGACGGAACTACTGGTATTTTGCAGCCTAAGCCCGCGCAACAAAACTTCTCCCTGCGCGATGGTAAACACTTGATCAACAGCATCCATCACGACCAGATCGGGTGCGCCAGGATCGCCCTCAACAACCAACCGCCCGCCACCGACCAAGGCGAAATCGACGTTGATCGGCTGCGCCAGATTATAGGTTCCTTGCGCCAGCTTTAGTGTGATGTCATTGCCACCTGTGTCGATCATCATCGCCGCCTCAACCGCCTTGCCAATCGATGCAAACGCGCCTGCGCCAACGCTCAGACCATCATTTCCGTCATTCCCCAACGACTGATCAACGAAATAGCTGCGCGGGGCTGTCAATATCTCGCGCCAGCCGCCCACAGCGGTTTGAATACGCCCGGTCAGGGCATCAACACGCAGTGCTTCGACCCAGTTTAACCCATCAGCACTGACCTTCAGCGCGAAATCATCGCTTCCGGCGATGCCCATTTCGGCACGCCCACCATACCCCGTCTGGAACAGCAGACTCGCCGTATCCCCTTGGCTGGATTTGTTAATCTTTAGCTGATGCCCCCCGCCTGCATGGTTCAGCAACACCGCATCCGATGACACGGCCAGCTTGTTATAACTGTCAAAGTTGGTGCCGATTCCAATCCCCGGAAGATTGTTCAACTCGGGCACTTGGCTCGCCCACGCCGCACCGTCAAAGACGACAGTGGTACTGATATCACGCACATGCGCACTCCACCCTGCAAGCGGCGCGATAAACTGCCAGCTGGCGTCGACGAATACAGCGATATTGCCGCTTTGCCCGGCCCAGTCAGCCTGGCCATTCGCGGCGACCAGATACCGGTCCCCTTCGACGGCAGTACTGGGTGGCACTGACTGGTCCGCCGATAGGACCGCCAGCTGCACGATCATATCCAAAAGCCTGAGCGCCTCGTTATGGGTCACATGCTTTTGCGCTTGCGCGGGCTGGATGTAGGGCATCGAAAGGATTGGCGAAGTATCAGACATGTGCGGGCTCCGTGGGTTGGGCATCAGATCGCGGCCAAGCTGCGCCAAACCGGTTAACGTGCCGTAGAACCACCGTACGCTCAGCACCCGTTTGCCTATCCCCGCAATCAATGATTTGCTGCCCATAATCAGGAGGAACACATGACAGACGGCCTAAAGATCGAAACCTTGGACGGCGTGACAACGATTGCGCTGAACGACCCCGCCACCCTTAATGCGCTGACCCCAGAGCTGGCAGTGTCGCTGACCGCCGCGCTAAAGAACGCGTCCCAAAACAGCCGGGCGATCATCTTGACCGGCTCGTCGCGTGCATTTTGTTCGGGCGCGAACTTGCAGGCCAGCCCCGCCGCGAAATCCAGCGATATCAACGCCGGGTCCGCGCTGGATCAAGCATATAACCCGCTGATGATGGCAATCCGTAATCTGGACGTGCCCCTGATCACCGCAATCAACGGCCCCGCCGCAGGCATCGGCGCGTCCATCGCCATGGCCGGTGACATCATCATAGCAGGTGAAAACAGCTACTTCCTCGAAGCGTTTTGCCACATTGGCTTGGTCCCTGATGGCGGTGCCACATGGATGCTGGTGCGCAATGTCGGGCGTGTGCGCGCCGCTGAACTTGCCCTGCTTGGCGAAAAGCTCCCTGCGCAACAGGCCTTTGACTGGGGCATGGTCACCAAGGTTGTGGCGGATGACGCCGTGATGCCCACCGCCCATGAATTTGCGGCCCGCCTTGCAAACGGGCCGACCCACGCGCTTGGATTGATGCGGAAACTGCTCTGGCAAGCGGGCGATGGCACCTTCCAAGACCAGCTTTCCGAGGAACGAGACGCCCAAGCCTCAGCCGGAAAGCATCCGCATTTCGCCGAAGGCGTCGCCGCATTCTTGCAAAAACGCAAAGCCAATTTCGAATAGGAGCAACCCCATGCCCGGTCCTCTTGACGGTTTGCGGATTATTGAGTTTGCAGGCCTGGGCCCCGGCCCTTTCGCCTGCATGATGCTTGCCGATCACGGGGCCGAGGTGATCCGAATAGAACGCCCCGGCGGCACCAAAGGTGGCCCCGAAAGCGACGCCCGCACCGATATTTTGCTGCGATCCCGCAAACGCATCGCCATTGATATGAAATCTGACAGCGGTAAGGCAGTTCTGCGCGATCTGGTCGCGACCGCCGATGGCCTGATCGAAGGGTTCCGCCCCGGCGTGATGGAAAGGCTGGGCCTTGGTCCAGACGAAATGCTGCTGCTGAACCCCAAGCTGGTGTATGGCCGCATGACGGGGTGGGGCCAGACCGGCCCTTATGCCCAGATGGCCGGCCATGATATCAACTATATCGCGCTATCCGGCGCATTGCATGCCTTTGGTCGCAAAGGGGAAAAACCGACCCCGCCGATCAACATGATGGGGGATTTCGGCGGCGGTGCGATGATGCTAGCCTTTGGCATGGTTTCTGCCCTTTTGCATGTCCAACGCGGCGGCGACGGCACCGTGATCGACGCCGCAATGACCGATGGATCTGCCCTTCTCATGTCGATGATCTACAGCTTTCACGGCCAAGGCTGGTGGAAGGATGAACGCGGCGTCAACATGTTGGACACCGGGGCGCATTTCTATGACGTCTATGAAACCCGTGACGGCAAATTCATCTCGTTAGGTCCGATTGAGCCGCAGTTTTATGCACGCATGCTGGAACTGACCGGCCTTGCCAATGATCCTGCAATGGCAGCCCAAACCGACCCGAACAAATGGGACGAGATGCGCGATAAGTTAACCAAGGTGATCGCAGAAAAAACCCGCGATGAATGGGATGCAATAATGACCGGCTCGGACGCATGCTATGCGCCTGTATTGTCCCTGACCGAAGCACCAAACCACCCACACAACCAAAGCCGCGCAACATTTACGACGGCTGGCGGTGTGCGCCAACCTACCCCTGCGCCGCGCTATTCATCAATCGCAACGACGCCCCCGGAAATGCCTGATGGGCAAACACACACGCGACAGATTCTCGCCGATTTGGGTTACTCCGACGGCCAGATCGAACAAACTCTCGCGCAGGGCGGGGTATCCTAGCAGTCTGGATCGTGGGCAACAGCGAACCGCGCGCGTTCAAATTCGCGCGCGCCCGATGTTAAGTATACAAATTCCAGAAATGCAGGCGTATATATCACATACCCAAGATGCCTTGGCCCGTGCCCGGCACCGAATCTAGGATCAGAAAATTGGCAAACCTAACCCGCCAAATTATACAGGCATCGCTATGCGCACGATGATCCCGGCATGGGTTAACGGCGTATTGACCCCTGTTGAAAAGCTCGAGGTGCATCAACGCGGGTTGCGCCACAAAGCCATCTCCGTCTTCGTGATGCGCGGCAGTGAAACCCTAATCCAACGCCGTGCGCTGTCGAAATACCATACCCCCGGCCTATGGGCGAACGCCTGTTGCACCCACCCGTTTTGGGATGAACCCGCATTGGCCTGTGCCAACCGCCGCCTAGACGAAGAACTGGGCATCACCGGGCTGCGCCTAATGCACCGTGACCAGATCGAATATCGCGCGGATGTCGGCAATGATCTGATCGAACATGAACTTGTTGATATCTACACAGCCGATGCAATCGCGCTGACCAGCGTCACGCCAAATCCCGAAGAGGTGATGGACACCGCCTGGATCGAGCTTGAAGAACTGGCACGTCAAACCCGTGAAGAGCCCCAGAAATTCACCCCCTGGCTTCGCATCTATTTGGCCGAACATAGCGACAGCATATTTACCCGCTGATCCGATAATTTTCCCTCATATAAGACACTAAACCGCGATTTAGAGACTAAGTGCGAGCCGGATTCCCCTCAGAAACCTTTCTTGAAAATCCGACAAAGAGCGATCAGCATACCCACCTAAAGCGGTCGGTCTATTGGTCAAATGCGTCTCTAATCCGCTATTTTGGCATATCTGGTGGCACCACTGACCCAAGATGATAGCCAACTTTTCTCTGGACCGTTAGCGCTCACACCCTTATCAATCTCCAAAGCCAGCGGTTGGAGGCAGTATGATACTGTGTTGCGGAGAAGCATTGATCGACATGATCGAAGGGGATGGTGCGTTCACACCACATGTCGGTGGCGCTGTATTCAATACCGCCCGCGCCTTGGGGCGGCTTGAACAAGACGTTGGATTTCTCTCGGGCCTGTCGACCGATATGTTCGGGGCCCAACTGCAAGACGCGCTGCACGCCAGCAATGTTGACACGTCGCATGTGATTTTTTCGGATCGCCCCACCACATTGGCCTTTGTCCAACTATCCGGCGGGAACGCGACCTACACTTTCTACGATGAAAACACGGCGGGTCGTTCCCTTGATCTGGCAAATCTTCCGGTTATCCCCAACACCGCCTGCGCGCTTTACTTTGGTGGCATCAGTTTGATCGGTATGCCCGCCGCCGATTTCTATGCCGCGCTAGCCGTCGATCAGGCTGACAGTCGCGTCATTATGATTGATCCCAACATCCGCCCGCAATTCATCACCGACCCCGCAGCATATCGTGCACGCTTGGCCAAAATGATCGCCGTTTGTGACATCCTCAAAGTGTCGGACGATGACCTGAACTGGATCATCGATGGCGACGCCACGCTAGATGACAAGGCGGCTGAAATCTTGGCTCAGGGGCCGAAGCTTGTGATTGTCACCAAAGGCAGCGACGGGGCGAAGGCATATCTTGCAGGCGGCCAAAGCACCGAATCTGCCGCCCGCAAGGTAGATGTCGTTGATACCGTTGGGGCCGGCGATACCTTTAACGCGGGGGTGCTGGCCAAGCTGTCGCAAATGGGGTGCCTCACGAAACAAGGGATCGCGTCCCTATCGGCCGATGATGCGCAGGCAGCTTTGCGTTTGGGTGCAGAAGTGGCCGCAATAACCGTGTCACGCGCGGGCGCAAACCCACCCCTGCTGTCAGAGCTGTCAGTCCCGATCTGATTGAGGTTCCTCAATCGGGGTGAAAATCACAAACTGGCCCGCATCCGTGGCCCGCAGGTGAATTTCACCTTGATCTGCTGCCCCCAAATTCGGGCGCACCGGGCAATCATCAGGGGCCGGATCACAGTTGACGACTTTCCGATCCGTAAGATGCCTTAACCGCAGCGAAAATGCTTCGCGTGACTGAATGCTCGCCTTTTTGCCTGACGCGATGTGCATCGGATTGCCGTAAACGAAAACCTCACCGCCAAGTGGCCCAAGATCCTGGGCAATTGCCTTGGTCTCGGCCTGCCAAGCCCGAAATTGACCATAAAACATAACGATTTGAATGGAATAGACGCCAATGATCAGCATAATTGCGTTCCGACCCAGACGGCTTGGCAAACTGCTTTTCGCGCCAAGCAATTGAACCGCCTGGACAATCGCCAACACGGCAAATACCCACATAAAGATAAAGGCGCGCGGCGGCACAATAACGCCGATCTTTAGAACCTGAACTGTCACCAGCGCAATCCCAACGGCCAACCCTGCGAGGATATACAACGCCTCAAGTGGCGCGCGCTTGAAAAGTATCACGAATGACACGACCGTGAGCGCAGGGAAAAACAGGATCAAAGGCAAGAAGCCAAACCCGTTGCGGTGAAAGATAACCTGAAACGATTCGCGTAACTTGGGCAGGTTTTCCACGATCCCCGAGATACCGCTTGCCGATGTCGCCTCGCGCCACTCGGCCATGGGCACACCAAATATGCCATGCACCTGCCAGTTCAGGGCATAAACGGTAAGAACCGCCGCGACAAAACTGGCGCAGAACAAAAACAGCAGCCCAGCCAGATCCCGCAGGGAACGGTCCTCGGTCTTGGCGATACAGATGGCCAGCAAAAGCAGCGGATATGTCGTATAAGCCATAAAGCTGACGATCACGAAGCCCGGCAAAAGCACACGCAACATGCGGCTTGAAACCTTGCAGGCCAGCAGCCCGAACAGGGCGACCACAGCAAGGCCGGGTATCAACGTGTTGAACCACACCGAAATCAACATCGCGGATGGTGATACCATCAGCATCAACGCCATCAGCACCGTGAACGCATCGGTGCCTTTGCGCCCGCTTGCCACCACCGCGATGGATGCAACGACCAACGCCCACAGCCCTTGATACACGACAAAGTTCACCCAAGGCGGGGTGACGAACGGGCGTAGGTGCCAGACATAATTCAGCCAGCGCCCTTCGTGCAGTGTTTTGTTCCAGAACATCGGCGCATCGGCGAATAGCGCAGGATAATCGTCGTGGCGGATCATCGGGTCGGCCAAGTTCATCGCTGACATGATCATCACCGCAATGAACGCCATCACGAAGGTGGGCCAGAGCCGTAAGTTATTGGCTGTTGGGGGTGTCGGCATCGCTGCGGTACTGCCTACGCCGCGCCAACTGTCTTTGTCCGGCGCGCGCGGATGGCCAGAACCAAAGCCCGGGCCTGCGCAATAAAGGTCACCGCAGGACGCGGCAGCAGTTTGACCAGCGCCAACCGCATGCGCCAGCCCAGATGACCCGTGTTCCTGACAGGCTGACCGGCAGCGATTTCGGTATCCAGAATATCCCGAGGCAGCCCATCACGACCGGCAGCGTTCACATACAAGATCGTGTTATAGCGGTACCACGGTGCCACATCCGTATTTTTCTTTAGGTCTGGGCGCACGCAATCAAATGCCACATATCCGCGCGCGGCAAACAAATCTTGCCAGAACGACAACGGCTGCTCATTCACATGAAACTCCCCGCCTTGGCCCGTTACCGCTGCTGAAAACAACACCCGGTCCGACGCATTTGTCAGACTATCCACAAGGGTTTCAGACGCCTCTGTTGGCAGATGCTCCCCGACCTCTAGGCTTTGCGCAAGATCGAAACGGCGACCCGTTTCCACTGGTTTCGTCAGATCGGCGGCCAGAAAATCCTCGGCTGCGACGGCAAGTTGATCGCGGTTCACATAATCGCCATCGACCGCCAAAACATCCGTTGCGCCAGCGCGCTGCCATTCATCCATCCAGACACCCCGGCCACTGCCCAGATCAATGACGCTTTGCGGCTGAAGCTTGGGAAACAGCAAAGCAATCAATGGCTTGGCCGAGGCCCGCGCGCTTTGGTTGATATAGTCAAAAAACGTGTCGTTATAGATATGGCTCATGATGTAATTTCCGTTCTGGAAAAAGGCAGTGCAAAGACCCACAGGGTCATGAATACAAAGTTCTGAACTGGCAAATATATCGCAACAATGACGGCAGCGGCCCAATCAGGCAGGCCGATCATCGTGGGCAAGATCGACGTAATTAGGGCAGAGCTGACGAACCCCAACACGACCATCACCGTAAAACGCAGGATCTGGCCAAGGTCGTTCAACTGGCGGCCAAAGGTGAACGCCGCCTGGCCTGCATATTGCAGCATCACTGCCATCACAAAGGCAAACCCGTTGGCCAACACCTGCGGCAACTCCGCTGCCAAAAACGCTAGGTACAACAACACATAGACCAAAGCCGTGCCGCCCCCGACGAGGCAGAAGCGAACCAGTTTATGCTGTAATGTCAGCATTAGGCACGCAAACGCTGGGGGGGTTGTTCAACGTCGCGGGTATCTTCGCTCACGAAATACATCGGGCGGTTTTTGGCTTCGACATAAAGGCGGCCAATGTATTCCCCCAATATCCCCAAGGTCAGCAATTGCACCCCCGAGAAAAAGCTGACGGCCAGAACGACCGACGCCCAGCCCGGGGCTGTTTGATACACAACAAGAGAATAGATCACATAAACCGCCATAAGCCCCGCCATCAACAAGCTGATGAATGACAGCCGTGTCGCGAGTTTAAGCGGTTTAGTTGAAAACGCCGTCATCGCATCAATTGCGAACCGCATCATGGCGCGCAGGGGGTATTTGGTTTCGCCCAGTTCACGTGGCGCACGGATATATTCGATGCCGACCTGCTTGAAACCGGCCCATGCAAACATCCCGCGGATAAAACGTGCTTTTTCCGGCATCGCCAAAACAGCATCCAGCGACCGGCGGTTCACAAGACGGAAATCACCCGTATCCTGAGGGATCGGCACATCAGACATTGCATTCAAAAAGCGATAGAACAGATGCGCGGTGGCTTTCTTGAACATTGTTTCGCCACGGCGTTCGCTGCGACGGCCATAGACGACGTCAAAACCGCGATCCATCATGAACATCATATCGGTCAGCAGTTCTGGCGGATCTTGAAGATCGGCGTCCAGCATAAAAATACGGTCACCCTGCGATGCTTCCAGCCCTGCGGTCAACGCGATCTGGTGGCCCCTGTTTGCCGATAGTTTCACACCAACAAGCTGGGGGCAGGTCAGTTTCGCGGCCTCAATTGCCTTCCATGTTGCATCGGTAGACCCGTCATCGACCAAGATGATCTCGGCCTGATCTTTCCAAGGCTTAATCGCTTGCGACAGTCGCACCACGAGACCGGGGATCGATTCTTCCTCGTTCATGCAAGGGACAACAACTGAAAGATACATTCCGACACTCCGTCAGGATCAACGATCTGTTCAGAGATAAATTGGATATGTGTCCGAAATTGGGCGGTTATTGGTCTAAACTAGGGGTCAAGCTATTCAGTGTTGCCGAAATACACAGATTAGGTACCCCGTTTATCCGCAGGATGGGGTTCGAGCTGGCCAAAAGATCGGCGGAACTCAGACGGTAAGATTGCTGCGCGTAACAACAATGCAGCTTTCACGAATTCTCAGAACCACTGCTAGGGCGGTTTACCTGCCATAGAATTGCGCACAATGTCTTTGCCGCCGTGACAGCCTCGGGGCCGCGTAATGGCCAGCTTTGCATCAATCCCTCGATGATGATCGAGATTTCGCCTTCGTATCCCTGTAAGCCTGACACCTCAGCGGTGCGTTGGGCCATCTCGGCCTTGTGCCGGTCCAGTAACGCGCGCAGCTTTTCATCCTGCGGGGCCGAGGCAACCGCCGCGTGAAACAGGCAGCCATGCGTCGCTTCCGCTTTCATCCACTGGTCAACACGGTCAACGATGCCCTCCAAGGACATCCCGTCTGGCTGCGGGGTTTCGGCGAACACATGCGCCATATAGCGGTGGCGCCGATACTCCAACGCCCGCAGGATCATCTCCTGACGCGAGGGGACATACTTATACAGCGTGCGAAGGCTCACCCCGGTCGCTTTGCGCAGGGTTTCTATGTTGGGTTCGGCAAAGCCATAGGTCGCGAAGGCCTGCTCGAGCCCGGCATCAATCTGGCTCTGGTAATCTGTCATTCTTGACATGGTAGAGCGATCCCTCTACCTCAGCAAGTAGAGAAACCATTCTACCCAAGGAGAACTCCATGTCATTACCTACCAAGATGAGCGGCGTCGTGTTGACGGGACATGGGGGGCCTGAGAAACTGCAATGGCGTGACGACTTACCCGTCCCAAAGCCCGGCGCGCGCGATGTGATCGTCAGGGTCGGTGCAGCCGCAGTGAATAATACCGATATCAACACCCGAACGGCCTGGTATTCGAAAAGCGAGGCCGATGCCGAAGATGCGAGTTGGTCTGGAAAGCCGTTGTCTTTCCCGCGCATTCAGGGGGCCGACGTCTGCGGACGTATCGTTGCCGTGGGCGAACAGGTCGATCCGGCCCGTATGGGTGAACGGGTTCTAATCGAACCTTGTATCCGCGAGGCCGACGGAGAAACCTTAGAGACGCCGTGGTATTTTGGATCAGAATGCGATGGCGGCTTTGCAGAATTTGCACGTGTTGCGGCGCGGCATGCCTATCCGGTAAATAGTGACCTAACCGATGTCGAGCTGGCATCGTTTCCCTGTTCCTATTCTACCGCCGAAAACATGCTGACACGCGCTGACGTGAGGGCCGGTGAAACCGTTCTGGTGACGGGGGCGTCGGGCGGGGTCGGATCCGCGACCGTGCAACTGGCATCGGCCCGCGGCGCAAATGTCATTGCGATCACGAGTGCGGCAAAGGCCGACAAACTGAAAGCCCTCGGAGCAAGCGAAACGCTTGACCGTAACGACGATTACCTCTCCGTTCTCGGTGAAAAACAGGTCGATGTCGTCATTGATCTGGTCGCAGGTCCGCAGTGGCCCGCATTGCTGGACACCTTGCGCCCGGGTGGTCGCTATGCCGTTGCTGGCGCGATTGGCGGGCCCATGGTCGAACTGGATGTGCGCACGCTCTACCTCAAGGATTTAAGCTTCTTCGGCTGCACCGTGCTGGAGCCACAGGTCTTTTGCAATCTTATCGGACGAATTGAACGCAGCGAGATCGCGCCCTTGGTGGCCGAAACATATCCGCTTCGAGAGATCAGCGCCGCTCAGAAAGCGTTTGGAGAGAAGGGACACATCGGAAAGATAGTGCTGGATCTGAACTGATCCGGTGCCGTATCTGCGAAAACCGACCTAGGGATTAGATTGCGCAACGGCAGTCTTGTTCCGCCAAGCGGTCATACGGTTATCGCGTTCGGCCCAAGTATCTTTTCCGGGGGTCATAGGGATTACTTACGTCGCAAAAATGCAAAAGGCCGGGTCAATGCCCGGCCTTTTGTGTTCTAATGCGCCGAGGATTAATCGGTAATCGAAGTACCGAGGCTCAAGATTTGCGGCAGGATTTGCGACACGGCACGGCTCCACTTGGTGACAGGCTGCTGCGCGACAAAGATGATATCATCAGGGCGCAGTTCAAACCGTGGGGCCAAAGCAAAATTCGCGGCATTGCGTGCGTCAAGATGCCATGCGGTGATCGCCCCGAATTCACGCGGATCAGACGAAGACCGCAAAACATAGATTTGCGACACGTCACCTGTCAAAGATGCGATCCCATCGGATTCGTACATTGCGTCAGCTAGACTTGCCTTGCGTTCAAATGGCAACGCAAACCGCGATTGTTTTCCGACCTCACCAGCGAGGTAGACATACTGCCGGTCATCGACCCCCAACTCGACACGCGCTTGGTAATTTTCCCGCGCCTGCGATAGGTCGTATTCTGTATCAACAAACACCGAATCCCCCGGCAACAGGCGCGTCTTGGTCAGGCTGACACGCGAATAAAGCTGGTTGAGGGGGATCTGGTACATTGTTCCATCGCGGTACAAACGGATTGCCGCATAGTCTTGGTCCTCGACGGTGATACCACCTGCCGCGGCAAGCGCCTCTTCGAGGTACAGCGGCGATAGTGTCACAGGAATTACCGTTGGTAGCGCAACAGCCCCCCCGATCGACACTTTACGCGAGTTAAACTCAGAAATTTCCAAACTAAAGATGGGATCAAGCTGGTTCTCAACAAGCCGCTGAAACAAAACGACTTCAGCATCCTCAATCGTCAAACCAGCAATCCGAACACGACCAACATTAGGGATGTTAATCGCCCCATCGTCTTGAACGGTGTACCCTTGCCGGGCATTCTGCGCGGCCAGCAAACCCGAAAGCTGCTCAACTGACGATTGGGCACGTGGTGTCGCAAGCAACACAACATCGCCGACGCCAATTTCATACGGTCCGGGGTTCACCTTTGGTGGCAAGCGCGTTGCAAGCGCGGCCGGGCGGGCTGCCGGGGTAGAAAATGCACCCCCGCTTGATGCCTGCGAAAAGAATGCCGGAAGCGTTTTTGGCGAATAAGGCGACCGATTGGCCTGAATAACCGTTTCAGGGTTCAGATCAAGAACCCGAACATTCGCCCCGCCTGCAGCGCCTTCGACAACTTTAGGTGTGCGATAAACGGTACCACAACTGGCAAGAATGAGGCCCAATACTGCCATCAAAAGGTATTTCACGAAACGTCACTCCCAATACAATACTCGATGTCAGCAGCGATGCGCCCCCGACTTAATAAAATTTAACGGACCCCGACTTGGGTAATCATATACCCAACTTCATCCCCAGCCCATTGGCGCGATTGTACGATCGCACCTGTCATCGAACTCACCCAATAAGTGTTTGTAAACGACTGGTCCATACTTTTACAATCTTCAGTCATAACCCGTGTCGCTACGCGACCGACCTCAAGATTGATCACATCCGACCCTTTGGTTTCAACCAAACAACGGTATGTGCGCGTCCTGATTCTATCATCACCCCCAAGGTTGCTCGTGAAACGGTCCGAGTACCCCGTATTTCCAGACAATATCAGGTTCATTGGCTCTGAAATATCAGACGCGAATAGTTCACTTCCGACGCCCCGCGTCCCACGAATGATGCCATTTTGGATCATCAAAGCGCTCATATCCGCGCTTAGCCATGTCTCCACATCATTAACTGAATTCTCCAACAGCAAACGGCCACCCTGCTTGCTGCTTTCGATGGTAACAACCAGCAGCGGCACAGATGTGTCAGCGACCAGCGCGGCGAAGCGGGGCGGGAACTGGCCAGCGGGCAATGCTACTCGTCCGGGCTCGTCCTCGACCATTTCAAGGCCACGGTAGATCAGGCTTTCCCCAGCGGTACAGGCGGATAAAAGCACAGTCGTAAGAAGTGTCACCACAACATGTCTGATCATCTCAGATATCTCCCCCAACCGTCGCTCAGCTCTTTTCCACGATAGTCTCTCACATAACCATGCAAGCGGTTCTGAACGATCAACCGTGCGCCACCATCTCGGGTAATCGGACTGATGGTTTGGGCAATGGATGTTCGCGATGGTCTGCCGGTAATCCAAGAGAATGGAATTTCGATCCGCAGGCCTTTATCAAACGAGCCTTCGCCGAACGTATCAAACGGCACATCCGTTAATGTGAAATAGCCGCCAACCTTGAACCCGTTGTTGAACTCTCGGTCGATGGAAATCGTTGCACCATAATCGCCGGCCAAATACCGGCCGACATCCAACTGCCCGTAAAATCCATTGCCAAAATCGTAATATGCAGAGGCGTGGCCTGTCAGAACCTCATAGTCCTGAAAGCCAAAAAGCATATCAAAATCACGTTGCTTTACATAGTTGATCTCGGCACCCAAGGCCAAACGGCTTGACGTCGGATACCAAAGAACCTCTGCCGATACGCCGCCAAACATATTTTCCAGATATCCTGCGGAAACGCGGCCAAACAGATCCTGACCCGGACGAAATATGTATTCAGTAGTTAGCCGGTTAACTTCTAGATCAGATTCCTGCGCATACCGCACCGCATTGGTGCGCACAGGCTCGATAAGCGAATCTGAAACGCGCGTGGAATCGTCAATATTACCGACCAACGGATACCGAAGTTGTCCCGCAAAAGTCAGCCCCGGCGTCGGGCGATATGCCAGCCTTAACTGCAAGCCCAGATCTGCCCGGATAGGACTATTGGGATCAAAATATGACGTGGCCATATACGGCCGGAACGAGGATTCAAAAACCGGAAATGCGTCTTCGATTGTACCCACGCGGCTTTCGTCATACGCATCCTCAATCGACGCACGCGCGAGGGTTCGCCAAGGACCATCATAGTCGAATTGCAATTCTTCAAGGTCAGATCGCTGCGTCACGACACGACTGATCGGCACCCCGTTCTTTTGGAATACGACCGTAAGCTCTTCGATCTCGGGGGGCAGCGTTGTCGCCATGACCCGCGCGGCGCGGCCAGCAGCCTGCGCCTCGACACCCCAACGCTTGTTGTCGACGCGCACAGTCGCCTGCGCACCACTCATCGTGAAGCCTTGAAGCTCGATGCCGTCAGCAGCCAACCGCGACTTAAGAACACGTTGCACAGCGTCTTTGCCGCCGCCCTTCTGGGTGTTGTTCCAATCCGCGATAGCCAGTCGATTACGCGCGCCCACTGACCGCGGCGCATTTTCCATACCGCCCGGCACGCTTGGCTTGAGCGGCTGGAAGACATAGCTCAGCTGTGCGCCAATTTCGTTACCGCCAACAATAAACCCTTTCAGGTTCACGCCATTTTTAAACCGGTATTCAAGCCCGAGGTTAAGCGGCGTTGAAATGTCAATCCCGGTATTTGTGGATTCTTGAGTATAGAGATCAGGGGAATATTCAACGAAGAAGGTTGCCTTGTCGTTTATCTTCCACTTCACACCCCCAAACAACGATGCCGGCCCGCGAAACCAGTTTCCGGTCTCCAACTGGCCGCCAGTATTAGCACCTTTCGTTCGAGTGTCAAAGCTGTCCGAAAAAACGCTCAGCGGGTTCGAAAATGACCCACGGCCGGCCAAACGCCCCCAGCCCATGCCGCCTGTAATCTCGATATTTGACCCAAGGCTTTTGGTAGCGACAACATATTCGCCGCTTAGAATGCCGGTCCCCAAGAAATCCCGCAGTCCGATTGCCATAGCAGGGCGATACCTTGCCTCGTCGAACATTTGAAAATGGATGTCGAAACTACGGTCATATGTATCCCCTCCGTAAATAGCGGTTGGGGGGTTAATATTGCTGATCTTTGAATACCTAAAAGCACCATACACCCTTGGCAAAACCTGGAAGGCTGCCGTGTAGCGGTAATTGGGGCCAAATGCGCTTGCGGTAATGGCAAAGTCGCCATCATTCATCACTTCGGCTGTTGGCATTTCAACCAAACCAGGCGTGCCATATGTCGTCAGCGACTGACCGGAGAGCGTTGAAGCCCCCGTTACAGCAACCAGAAAAACCCCCGTAGCATATGTTATTCTTTTGGTCCGCTCTTGCATCTGCGGTCCTTCTTATTATTTAAGCAGCATGGACAAACCGTACCTAGGTTTACGGGTGAGTTCACTTGGCTGGGTTAATTATCACGGCTTTTAGAACGGCTTTGCGCCAGTTTTGCAACACAGATTGATGGGCAGAATAAATGTTGGGAAAATGGTTTAAACGCTCCAAGAAAACCTCCGCGCATTTTGACCCGATCTTCCCAGATGAACCCTTTGTCGCAATTGGCGACATTCACGGTCGTTTTGATATTCTTCAACGACTTCCGGTAGAGCAACCTGGTTCACAGCTTGTTTTTCTAGGGGATTTGATTGATCGGGGCGAACAAAGTGCCGATGTATTGAAAGCCGTATTTGCCGCTTCCGGTGCGATTTGCCTCATGGGGAACCATGAAGAGATGATGCTTGATTTCATCGCAAACCCCGCCGATCGTGGCGCGCGTTGGCTCCGGTTTGGCGGGCTGCAAACCTTGGCCAGCTTTGACGTCTCAGGCATTTCCCAAACCTCCTCCGGAGCCGAGCTTGAGCGTGCACGTGACGAGTTGGTTGATGCGATGGGGCAGGATCTTTTGGACTGGGTCACGAATCTCCCCAAGTTCTGGACTTCGGGGAATGTTGCATTTGTGCATGCTGGCGCAGACCCTACGCTGCCAATTAATGCCCAAGACAAAAGCGCCCTGCTGTGGGGACATCAGGATTTCGGAAATGTGGACCGGACTGATGGAACGTGGATCGTCCACGGTCACACCATCACCGACGCGCCAGAAATGAAACCCGGCGTCGTCTCTATCGATACCGGCGCTTACGCGACCGGAAATCTGACGGCCGCGACAATCGTGCCGGGTGATGTTTCGTTCAAGTATATTTAACCTTGATATTCGACCCGACTTAACCCGAATTTAGCACCTGCTTCGCATGATCCGCCAATCACACATCGATTGGAAAAGGGCCACGCGGGCACATTATGGCGTTTCTCGACCATACTTCACGGCAAATCAAAATCTTGCGCACCTCGCCCCGTCAGGGGTTCTATGCACGGGGTGGGAAGCGCCTGTTTGATGTTACGGTATGCGTGGCGTTGTTGCCCGCCGTCGGGCTGACGATTCTCGTGTTGTGGGTGATCGCCAAAACCCGCGCGCCCTCGGGTTTTTTCACCCACCCACGTATCGGAAAAAATGGTGTCGTATTCCGATGTTGGAAGATTCGTACGATGATCGAAAATGCAGATCAGGCGCTGTTGGAAATATTGGAAAATCACCCGGAAAAGAAATCTGAATGGGCCACCAACCGAAAGCTTTCTAACGACCCGCGCATCTTACCATTTGGCACATTCTTACGCCGAACAGGCTTGGATGAACTGCCCCAGATTTGGAACGTACTGCGGGGGGATATGTCATTGGTCGGCCCGCGCCCTGTGACCCGACCCGAACTGTTATTATACGGCGAGGGCAAGGCAGATTATCTGGCGATCAGGCCCGGCATTACAGGATTATGGCAAGTAACGGCGCGCCGCGCGCCCTGCTACATTCGCCGGGTAAAACTTGACCGCCAATATGTGCATAACGTCACGTTTATGGGTGATTTGCGCATTTTTCTTTCGACGATTCCCGTGCTTTTTCGCCCAACGGGCCAATGACCCGCGGCATCCAGCCACGGGAATTTACATCGCAGCTAGACAAGCCCCTTGATACCAGATGCGGTCGTTCCGGTATCCAAAACGCGGGCAATCCTGAATGGGTAAACGACGCCAGCCATAAGATTTGGCAGCGTCATCGTATCCCCGCTTTTTAACACCACCGAAAGATCGCCAGCGCCTGAAACCATGACGGCGCGTGTCACCTGCGCGATATCTGCGGCGTCATCGGGCGTGATCGAAAACCCACCACAAATTGGCCCCGTCAAACCGGCGCTATAATCGTGGAAATTATCAGTGGTAGGCATATCGTTCTCCGTAATGAGGTTGGGCAACCATCCTTTACGAAGATTTATCTATCCTTAATCAAACGCGCGCCGTGCAGAGCAAGACGCGCGTTTAATTCTAAGCTCTGGTTAGATGTCAGACGACACGACCATGGCAATGTTTGAACTTTTTGCCCGACCCACACGGGCATAGATCATTGCGCGATGGATCGCCCCAAGTCGTCGGGTCATCCTCTTTAAAACCCTCGACGGCTGCGTCATTTTCAACTGGCGTTGCCGCAGCAGGTGCCTGATTTGCCTGCATCTGGGCAACCATCTCGCGCTGTTCGTCCTCGGTCATTGGCCGTATCTGGCCCAGTTTTTGCGTCACGTCCGTCCGAAGACTGTCGAGCATTGATTCAAACAACTGAAAGGATTCGTTCTTGTATTCGTTCAGTGGATCGCGCTGCGCGTAGCCACGAAAGCCAACAACCGACCGCAGATGTTCCAGCGTCAGCAAATGATCGCGCCATTTCGCGTCGATCGCCTGCAAAAGAACCTGCTTTTCGATGTTGCGCATGTTCTCGGCACCGAACTGTTCAGCCTTTTTCGACATCTGTTCATCGCAGGCCTCGGTCAGACGTTCGCGGATCACTTCGTCATCCACGCCTTCTTCCTCGCACCATGCGGCAACAGGCACATCGATGTTCAACTGTTCAAGAACGGCTTGCTGAAAACCGGTTGCATCCCATTGATCAGCATAGGTTTTCGGGGGCATAAACTGGTCAATAAGATCGTCGATAACCTGCTCGCGCATGTCCGAAGTAATCTCTGACAGGTCAGCGGCTTCCATGATGTCACGGCGTTGGCCAAACACCACTTTGCGCTGTTCGTTCATCACATCATCGAACTTCAACAGCTGTTTGCGAATGTCAAAGTTGCGGCCTTCGACCTTTGCCTGTGCACGCTCAAGCGACTTGTTGACCCATGGGTGAATAATCGCCTCACCCTCTTTGAGGCCCAAGGTTGTCAGCACTTTCTCAAGCCGCTCTGACCCGAAAATACGCATCAGGTCGTCTTCCAATGACAGATAGAAAGACGAACGACCGGGATCACCCTGACGGCCGGACCGGCCACGCAATTGGTTATCAATGCGGCGGCTTTCGTGGCGTTCGGACGCTAGAACATAAAGACCGCCAGCCTCGATCACTTTTTGCTTTTCATCCGCGTGCTCTGCTTCGATCTTGGTGCGAACGGCAACCGGATCAGCGTCGGGATCAGCGTCCAACGCTTCCAGTACTTTCAATTCGACGTTGCCGCCCAGCTGAATGTCGGTCCCGCGACCGGCCATGTTGGTGGCGATCGTCACGGCACCCAGTTTACCCGCGTCTGCAACAATCTGCGCCTCTTGCTCGTGCTGGCGCGCGTTCAAAACATTATGCGGAATGCCCGCTTGCGTCAGCATCTGGCTTAGCATCTCGGATTTTTCGATAGACGTCGTACCAACCAAGCAAGGCTGACCCTTGGCATGGGCAACCTTCACCTCTTCAATCATCGCCTGATACTTCTCAAGCGCGGAACGGTAGACTTGGTCGTCTTCGTCGATACGGGCCACGGGGACGTTTGTAGGAACAACAACCACACCCAAACCGTAGATTTCCGAGAATTCTTCAGCCTCGGTTTCGGCCGTACCGGTCATCCCCGCCAGCTTGTCATACAAACGGAAATAGTTCTGGAATGTCACCGATGCCAGCGTCACGTTCTCTGGCTTGATATCGACATGCTCTTTGGCTTCAATCGCCTGATGCAGGCCGTCGGACAACCGGCGACCAGACATCATGCGGCCGGTGAATTCGTCGATCAGCATGATTTCGCCATCACGCACGATATAGTCTTTGTCCCGCTGGAACAGCTTATGCGCCCGCAAACCTTGGTTCACGTGGTGCACAATCGACGTGCTTTCGGGGTCATACATGGTCAGACCTTCCTCAAGCAGGCCGCGTTTGTGCAGCTCCGCCTCAAGGAATTCGTTACCCTCATCGGTAAAGGTCACGTTGCGGGTCTTTTCGTCCAGCTCGTAGTGGTCTTCTTGCAGCAGCGGGATAACGTCATCGACGATCTTGTACATATCGGACCGGTCTTGCGACGGACCTGAAATAATCAACGGTGTACGCGCTTCGTCGATCAAGATGCTGTCGACTTCATCCACAATCGCAAAGTTATGGTGATGTTGGAAAATCTGGCTTAGCTCAGATTTCATGTTGTCGCGCAGGTAATCGAAACCCAATTCGTTATTCGTGGCATAGGTGACATCGCAATTATACGCGGCGCGTTTGTCTTCTTCGGTCATGTTCGACACGGCTGCACCGGTTGTCAGACCCAGCGATGCAAACACCTTGCCCATCCAGTCGGCGTCGCGCTGCACCAGATATTCGTTCACCGTAACAATATGCACACCCTTGCCGGTGAGCGCGTTCAAATATGCGGCCAGCGTCGCGGTCAGTGTTTTACCTTCGCCGGTCTTCTGCTCAGAGATATTGCCCTGATGCAGGAAAATCGCCGACATCAACTGCGTATCAAACGCCCGCAAGCCCAAGGTACGGCGCGCGCCCTCGCGGCAGTTGGCAAAGGCTTCGGGCAGCAGGTCGTCCAGGCTTTCGCCATCTAACGCCCGCTTGCGCAGCTCTTGGGTTTTTTCCTTAAGACCTTCATCGGTCAAAGCAAGAAATTGATCTTCCAGCGCGTTGATTTGTTCAACCAGCGGGCGAGTCGCCTTGATTTTGCGGTCGTTGGGTGTCCCAAAGACTTTTTTGGCGAGTGTTCCGATGCCCAGCATGTAATCTCCTGCCGAAGTTATGATGTATAGCGCCGATCTGCTTGCCGAGCCGCCGGACAACCCCTAGATACATGGCTGAACCAGCGCCAAAGCCGCGCCCATAGGGCGATGTAAGGGCCGTACTATACCGTGTCAATGTGCAGCCCCCCGTGGCGGCCAAACCAAGGACAGATACATGCAGAAAACCCTCACTTTCTTGGCACCCTTCGTGGTTGCTGCCTCGCTTGCCTTGCCCGTCGTCGCCCAAGACGAGGTCAAAGCCGATACTGTTGTCGCGACTGTCAACGGCACGGAAATTACTGTCGGTCACATGATTATTGCCCGCGCGACCCTGCCTGAACAGTATCAGCAGCTCCCACCCGAGGTGTTGTTCAAGGGGATTCTTGACCAGCTGGTGCAACAAACCGCACTTTCGCAAAGCTTTGAAGGCAGCCTACCTGCGCGTGTGACCATGGCAATCGAGAACGAACAGCGCCAACTGGTTGCTGGTGAAGTGATCGAAAAGAACATGGCCGCCGAAGTGACCGAAGAAGCCCTGAAAGCGGCCTATGAGGAAACATACGGGTCTGCCGGTCCAACTGATGAATTCAATGCCGCGCATATTCTGGTCGAAACCGAGGAAGAGGCGCTCGCCATTATTGCCGAAGTGGAAGCTGGTGCCGACTTTGCAGAGGTCGCAAAAGAGAAATCAACCGGTCCGTCAGGCCCCAATGGCGGCAGCTTGGGTTGGTTTGGCCCCGGCATGATGGTCCCTGAATTTGAAACCGCTGTGGTCGCACTGGATGTCGGTGCCTTGTCCGCACCGGTTCAGACCCAGTTTGGCTGGCACGTGATCAAGCTGACAGACAAGCGCCTGAAAGATGCGCCCGCGCTGGAAACAGTGAAACCCGAGCTTGAAACCCAAATCCGTCAGATCCGCGTGCAGCAATCGATCGAAGAGATCACAGCCGCCGCCGATGTTGATCGCTCCGCCTCCGAAGGGATCGATCCGGCAGTTCTGATCAACCTTGGCTTGCTGGAGTAACTCAAGATGGGCAAGGTAACTGCCGTTTCCCCCCTCGCACCTGCGCAATTTCCCGACCTTCCCGTCATTGACGGGGTTCGGTTCGCAACAATCGCCGCAGGTGTCCGGTATCAGGGCCGCACCGATGTGATGCTAGCCGAGCTGGCACCGGGGTCGACCATCGCCGGCACGTTTACCAAGTCCGCAACACGCGCGGCACCTGTTCTGGATTGTCAGGCGAAAATCGGCGGCACCTCTGATGCGGGTGCTGCCATTTTGGTGAACTCGGGCAACGCCAATGCCTTTACCGGCAAAGGCGGGGTCACCGCGGTCGAAGCCATTACCAAGGCTGTTGCGCAAGTGTGTGACATCCCCCAATCACGGGTTTTCACATCCTCCACCGGCGTCATCGGTGAACCCTTGCCCCATGATCGGGTGACGGCAGTGTTATCCGATCTCAAGGCCAAGCTGGCCAAAGACGGCATCAGCGATGCCGCCAAAGCGATCATGACCACTGACACCTTCCCAAAAGGGGCCAGTGCCAAGGTCACGATAGGGTCTAAAACAGTCTCTATTGCAGGGATTGCCAAGGGTTCCGGGATGATCGCACCCGATATGGCCACGATGCTGGTTTATATCTTTACCGACGCGGTCGTCAGCCAACCCGCGCTTCAGGAGATGCTGTCCAAACACACCGATAGCACGTTCAACTGCATCACCGTCGACAGTGATACATCGACCTCTGACAGTCTGATCTTGGCCGCGACCGGGGCGTCTGGCGTCGATGCGAGCGACAGCGCCGAATTCTCGGAGGCGCTGCATGATCTGATGCTGAATCTTGCACATCAGGTCGTCCAGGATGGCGAAGGTGCGACCAAATTCGTCGAGATCGCGATCACGGGCGCTGCAACAGACGACGACGCCAAAATCCACGCCATGGCCATCGCAAACTCTCCGCTGATCAAAACGGCGATTGCGGGTCAGGATCCGAACTGGGGTCGCGTTGTTATGGCCATCGGTAAATCAGGTGCCGCTGCGGACCGTGACCGTTTGTCGATCCGTTTCGGCGATATCGAAGTGGCCAAAGACGGTTGGCGCAGCCCCAACTACTCAGAGGACGCCGCCGCCGCCCATATGAAAGGCCAGAATATCGTGATTGGCGTTGATTTGGGTCTTGGCAAAGGCAAATCCACGGTTTGGACCTGTGATCTGACGCATGGCTATATCGAAATCAACGCGGATTACCGTTCGTGAAGACAGTACTGGTTTCGGCTGTCGCCCTAATCGACGTGGATGGGCGCGTGCTTTTGGCACAGCGCCCAGCCGGCAAATCTATGGCGGGCCTATGGGAATTCCCTGGCGGCAAGGTCGAACTGGGCGAAACACCCGAAGCGGCGCTGATCCGTGAACTCCAAGAAGAGCTGGGCATCGACACATGGGCATCCTGCCTTGCGCCGTTAACCTTTGCCAGCCACGCCTATGATGATTTTCATCTCTTGATGCCCCTTTTCGCCTGCCGCAAGTGGGATGGAACGCCCCAAGCGCGCGAGGGGCAAACGTTAAAATGGGTGCGCGCAAATGCTCTGAAAGAGTACCCGATGCCAGCGGCAGACGTACCATTGATTCCAATCCTCAGAGATTGGCTATGAGTCCTGCGCCCGGATGTTGATGTTTTCGCTCAACTTTTGTTTCTATTCGTAATTTTTTTCTAGACAGCTTAATCATTCCACTTATAAGTGAAATAGTTAACACTTCTGGGGGGGAACTGGGATGCTACGCACAATCACAATCGGGTCGACAGTGTCTGTTCAAGGTATTTTTGTTTGCGACATGCCTGATGGCCGAGTGTCGGTAAAGGTTGATAGCAACGTTTATATCGGCAAGCCGATCACCGCCAAAAACTGAACCGGGTTCACTAAACTTTGAACTATTTGATGTGGCTACGCGTTAAAGCCGAAGCACATCAACAGGTTCATCATGAAACCCGACAACGTAACGATTATCCTAAACAGTGGGTCTGGCCGCCAAGACGGCGAAGCCCGCAGAAAATCGATTGAAGATCGGTTCAAGCACCACGGTATCAAAGCCAAGTTTGTTGCGTTTGAACCAAACAGCGATCTGGCAAAGTTCGCCAAAGATACAGCCCGAAATGCCCCCAATACCGCGATTATTGCCGCTGGCGGCGATGGGACGATCTGCGGCGTGGCGGCGGGATTGCGTGGCCAGCCCAACCAGATGGGGATCATTCCCTCGGGCACGTTCAACTATTTCGCGCGGTCGCTGAATATCCCCGAAACCGTGGACGAGGCCGTCGATGTGATCGCAGCCGGCCTTACTCGTGACACCGACATTGGCATGATCAACGATAGGGTTTTCCTGAACAATGCTAGCATCGGTGCCTATCCCGCGATCCTTCAGACCCGAGAGGGCGTATATGAGAAATGGGGGCGCAGCAGAATTGCCGCCTATTGGTCGGTGGCCAAAGCATTGGCTCGCTTTCGGTCACCGCTAAAGCTGAATATCACCGTTGACGGAAAATCCTTTAAACATCGCACGTCCCTTGTGTTTGCGATCACCAACGCGTTTCAGCTTCGGGAAATGGGCCTGAATGGCGAGGAATGTATCGAAAACGGGGGTATGGTGCTGCTGATCGCGCCGGATACGAACCGTTGGAAATTGCTCAAACACGCGGCATCACTGGCCTTGGGGATCGCAAAGCCAGAGACCGATTATGAAATGCACTGCGGAAACGATATTGATCTCGACCTGCGCAGCCAGGCACGGCCCGTCGCCTGTGACGGTGAATTGTCGCGCATGAAGGGGCCATTTAAACTGCGTATGCAACGCAAGGCGCTGACGTTGATTGTGCCTGCCGGATCGGAAACGGCGGTAAGATGAGCAGAATAATCCACCTGTCTGACCTGCATTTTGGCCGGGATCGCCCCGACCTTCTTGGCCCCTTGTTGGCCAGCGTTAATGGGCTGAACGCTGATCTGGTGGTGATTTCCGGCGACCTGACGCAGCGCGCACGCCATCACCAGTTTGAAGATGCGAAACAGTTCATCGACAAGGTTACCGCGCCCATTTTAACTGTGCCGGGTAATCATGACATTCCATTGCACCGACCGATCACCCGGTTTCTGATCCCCTTTCGGCGCTATAAACGCTGGATCAACCCGGACCTGACGCCGCAGTTTGAGACCGATGATATGGTCGTTGTCGGCATCAACTCTGTCGACCGGTTCGCGTGGCAAGCAGGGCGGCTGTCCACGCGACGGCTGAAACACGCCTGCGCGGCGATGGAACGCGCGCCCAAACACAAGGCCCGCATTATCGTGATGCATCACCCGCTGGAACATCCCATTTATACCAAAAAGAAACCCGCGCGCGGGGCCAAGAAAGCGTTGGATCAATTGCTGTCAGGCGGGGCCGACATGATTTTGTCGGGGCACCTGCACGCGTGGCATGCGGAAAACTTCAAGGTGACGTCGGGCACGCATAGCGCTGTGCAACTGCACGCGGGCACGACCCTATCGACCCGCCTGCGCGGGGAGCCGAATGATTTCAACGTGATAGATATTTCGCCAACGTCATTCGATATTCAACGGCTTAGCTTTGATGAGGAAAACCAACGGTTTAAAACGACAGAAGCCCGACAATTCAGCCGGGCTTCTCTCAAATCTTGATCTCAACTGTGATTAGTCGAGCGTGCGAACAACTTCTTCACGGGTGAAGATTTCGATAACATCGCCTGGGCGGATGTCTTCGTAGTTCTCGAACGCCATACCACATTCCTGACCTGACGGTACTTCCGACACTTCGTCTTTGAACCGCTTGAGCGTTTTCAACGTGCCCTCGTGGATCACAACGTCGTCGCGCAGCAAACGTACACCAGCGGCGCGGCTTGCCTTGCCTTCGGTGACCAAACAACCAGCGACCTTGCCAACACCGGTCACCTTGAACACCTCTTTGATCGACGCATAGCCGATAAAGTGTTCGCGGATTTCGTTGCTTAGCAAGCCGCTTGCGGCAGCTTTTACATCGTCAACCATGTCGTAGATGACCGAGTAATACCGGATCTCGACGCCTTTTTGGTTGGCTGTCGCGCGGGCCGATGCGTTGGCACGTACGTTGAAACCAATGATTGGCGCGTTTGACGCTTCGGCCAGGCCAACATCGGTGTCGGTAATCGCACCAACACCCGAATGCAGAACCCGCACGCGGACTTCTTCGTTTCCGATTTTTTCCATCGCCTGAAGGATCGCCTCGGCGGAACCTTGAACGTCGGCTTTGATCAGCAATGGCAGCTCGGACACATCTGCATCAGCTTTGGCATTCGCCATCAGCTGTTCCAGCGTCGTTGCGGCACCCGCAGCAGCACGTTTGTCTTTGGCAGCTTTCTCGCGATATTCAGCGATTTCGCGGGCCTGTGCTTCGGTGTCGGTCACGTTCAAAACGTCGCCCGCAGCAGGTGTACCGTTAAGGCCAAGAACCTCAACCGGGACAGATGGGCCCGCTTCTTTGACGCGTTCGCCTTGGTCGTTAATCAGCGCACGAACCTTACCGTACTGTTCACCGACAACAAAAATGTCACCTTGGCGCAGCGTACCATTCTGAACCAGAACAGTCGCAACAGGGCCGCGGCCTACATCAAGCTGCGCCTCGATCACGGCACCAACGGCAGCGCGATTTGGGTTGGCTTTCAGTTCCAGCAGTTCGGCCTGCAGCGAAATCGCCTCAAGCAGCTCATCAAGGCCCTGACCTGTCGTGGCCGAAACCTCGACGTCCTGAACTTCGCCGGACATCTTTTCAACGATGACTTCGTGCTGCAACAGATCGGTGCGCACTTTGTCTGGGTTGGCTTCGTATTTGTCGATCTTGTTGATCGCCACGATCATCGGCACTTTGGCCGCTTTGGCGTGGTTAATCGCCTCGATCGTTTGAGGCATCACAGCGTCATCCGCCGCAACAACCAGCACAACAATATCGGTTACCTGCGCACCGCGCGACCGCATCGATGTAAACGCGGCGTGGCCGGGCGTATCGAGGAAGGTAAGCGCCTGACCGTTGTCGGTTGTCACCTGATAGGCACCGATGTGCTGCGTGATACCGCCCGCTTCGCCGGACTGAACCTTGGCTTTGCGGATCGCATCCAGCAACGATGTCTTACCGTGGTCAACGTGACCCATGATCGTGATGACCGGAGGACGCGTGACCAGATCTTTCGGATCGTCGATCTCTTCCTTGATCACGTCTTCAACGTCAGCATCAGAAACACGGACCACTTTGTGGCCGAATTCTTCGATGATCAGTTCTGCAGTATCCGCATCAATCGTTTCGTTCTGCGTTACCATCATGCCGTTGGTCATCAGCGCCTTAACAACAGCACCAACACGTTCGGCCATACGGTTTGCCAGCTCGGAAACCACAATCGCCGGAGGCAGGTTCACGTTGCGCACGACCTTTTCGCGCTCAACAGTGCCACCCATCGCCTTTTGACGCTGGCGTTCCTGCTTGCGCTTCATCTGCGCCATGGAGCGCTGACGGCCACCTTCGCCACCGGTCAACGCTTGGTTAACTGTCAGCTTGCCAGAGCGACGATCGTCATTGCCCTTGTTACGCTTGTTGGTTTCCTCGCGGTCACCTTCTTTCTTGCGTGCAACGGGTGCTGGCGCGCCACCTTTGGTGTTCGGCAGTTTGGCAGACGCAGGTTGCGCCGCTGGTGCGGGTGCGGCGGCTGCAACAGCTGCTGCTTCGGCCTCTTCCTTGCGACGGGCATCCTCTTCGGCTTTCGCCTTCAGGCTTTCCTCGCGCTGGCGTTCCTCGGCCTCTTTGGCTTCGATCTCGGCACGACGGCGCTCGCGGTCTTCGGCGCGCGCTTTTTCTTCTGACGCACGTGCTTCCGCTTCCTCAGTCTCGCGGGCCCTGGCAGCTTGAACAGCCTTCAGGCGGCGTTCCATTTCGGAATCTGTGATACCTGCTGGGCGTTTCTTGGGATCCCCAAGAGACGGGTTTGACCCCGTGCCAGTTTTAGCACCCACAGGTTTAGGCACCACAACGCGCTTGCGCTTGGTCTCGACCACGACGTTTTTGGTACGCCCGTGGCTAAAGCTTTGCTTTACGTTACCCGGGCGCGCAGGCGCGCCACGCAGGCCCAATGTCTTTTTGCCGTCACTATCGCTCATCTAGCTCGTCTATCCTTTCGGGTGACCGTTGCCACCCTCGTTTATGCGTACGCCTCTTAGCCGTTGGGCCTCCTCTACAACACGAGAGGTGAGTCCACCAGAGGCGAGCGCCCCATGTATCACAGTTTGGCGTCCGAATGCCAAACCCAATTCGTCTGCCGTCAGCCAACCAATGTAATGGCCAAAGTGCGGCGTGCTTAATTTCGACTTACCGCGACCGGACCCATCCACTGCTTGGATCAGAACTTCGGCTTCTTCCATCTGCAGCCAACCTTTGACCTTTTCGTATCCCGCGACGGCCTTACCGGCCTTGCGTTGCAGCGAAATCAGATCAACCACACGGCGGACGAGCTGCTTTTCAACCTCGTCTACCAATCCTTCATCAACCTTAACAGCCTGTTTAGCTGCCCGGGCAAACAGCCCTTTTTTTACAGCCAGCAACAAGGCGTCACGATCAGCCGCCACATACATCCCCCGACCGGGAAGTTTCCCCAGAATATCCGGGAAAACCTGCATGTCAGGCCCAACAACAAACCGGATCAGTCCATTCTTGGGCTGCACTTCGCCAGTGGCGATGCATTTCCGCTCAGGACCGTCTTCTCGATCTTTAGAAGCGCCACCACGCACCATATCGTTCCCCAAGGCCTACGATCAGGCCTCGGCCTCCTCGTCTTCTTCGCCGTCAATGTCGTCTTCTTCGACTTCGGCGACCTCAAGCTCGGCCGGATCAACCCAACCCAACAATACGCGGGCTGTCATGATCAGGTGCTGCGCTTCTTCCAGCGACATGTCAAACGGTTCCAACGTGCCATCGTCTTTGGTCCGCACGCCATCAACTGTGGTCCAGCCACCGGCCAGCTCCCAATCTGCGCATGTTGCAAAGTCTTCCAGCGTTTTCACATCGTCTTTTGCCAACGCCTCAATCATTTGGGGTGTCAGGCCTTCGAATTCAATAAGCGTGTCATCCACACCCAACGCACGGGCTGCATCCAGCGCCGCTTTGTTTTGCGCTTCCAGCACATCACGGGCACGGGCCTGCAATTCGCCAGCGGTTGCTTCATCAACACCGTCGATCACCAGCAGTTCGTCAACTTCGACATAGGCGACTTCTTCAAGGTTGGTGAACCCTTCGGATACCAGCAACTGAGCAAAGAATTCGTCCAGATCAAGGTTGTCCATGAACAGCTTGGTGCGCAATTCAAACTCGGCCTGACGGCGCGCGCTTTCTTGCTCTTCTGTCATGATGTCGATGTCCAGACCGGTCAGCTGCGACGCCAGACGCACGTTTTGACCACGACGGCCAATCGCAAGGCTCAACTGCTCTTCTGGCACGACAACTTCGATTTTGCCGGCTTCTTCGTCCAGAACAACTTTGGACACTTCGGCAGGCTGAAGCGCGTTCACCAGGAATGTTGGCTGGTCTTCGTTCCACGGGATAATATCGATCTTTTCGCCCTGCAATTCGTTCACGACGGCCTGAACGCGCGAACCACGCATACCAACGCAAGCGCCGACAGGATCGATGGAGTTGTCATAGGAAATCACAGCAATCTTGGCACGCGAACCGGGGTCACGGGCAACGGCTTTGATCTCAATGATGCCATCATAGATTTCTGGCACTTCCATCTTGAACAGTTCGGCCATGAATTCAGGCGCGGTACGGCTCAGGAAGATTTGCGGGCCACGCTGTTCGCGGCGCACATCCTTGATGTAAACGCGGATACGGTCGTTCGGGCGGTAGGATTCGCGGCCGATTTTCTCGTTGCGGCGCAGGATCGCTTCGCCAGCGCCCACATCGACGATAACGTTGCCGTATTCCTCGCGCTTGACCAGACCGTTGATGATCGTACCAGCGCGGTCTTTGAATTCTTCGTACTGACGGTCACGTTCTGCTTCGCGGACCTTTTGCAAGATCACCTGCTTGGCGGATTGTGCTGCAATACGGCCCATTTCAACTGGCGGAACTTCTTCACTGAATTCCTGACCCACTTCTGGGTTGGCCATGTATTGCTTGGCCTGCTCAACAGTGAACTCGGCTTGATAGTTCTCAAGCTCGTCATCGGCCACAACGGTGCGCACGCGGGTGAATGTTGCGCGACCTGTCTTGCGGTCAATCGCCACGCGAATGTCCATTTCAGCGCCGTAGCGGGATTTCGCCGCCCGAGCGAGCGATTCTTCCATCGCTTCGACCACCAGATTGGGGTCGATCATCTTTTCGCGGGCAACAGCCTCGGCGGTTTGCAGCAGTTCAAGCTGGTTGGCAGATGTAATGGCCATTTAGTCGTCTCCCTCGGTGGACCCTTCGGTCTCGATGTCATCGAATTTGGTTTCGTCAATTGCGCCCGACGCTTTGCGCTGGCGCAGCATTTCTTTGATCAGATCGTCGGTCAGGACCAGTTTCGCGTCCGTAAGCCAGTCGAATTTCAGGCCAATTGTGCCTTCTTCGACGTTGATCAGAACTTCGTCCCCGTCGATCCCGGCCAGCTCGCCCTTAAAGCGGCGGCGGCCATCAATCAGTTCACCGGTTTCAATCTTGGCCTCATAGCCTTCGAACATGTCGAAATCCTTGAGACGCGTCAGGGGCCGGTCGATACCGGGGCTGGAAACCTCCAGCGTGTATTCTTCGATAATCGGGTCTTCTACGTCCAGCACGGCGCTGACAGCCTGACTTACCAAAGCCAGTTCATCAACTTCGATCCCGCCATCGGGGCGGTCGGCCATAATCTGCAACGTGGTCTGTTTTCCCGACATCAGGCGGACGCGTACCAGTTCAAACCCCATATCCTCGATCACCGGTGTGATGATCTCGGCCATGCGGCGGTCAATGGCGGCTTTGGCAATCAGGTCGTTGTTCATAGTCTCTCTTATCATCCTGCAATTTTCAGCAGGCATAAAAAAACGGGCGCGCGGCCCGTGTTCAAGATCGGTGGAGCATCTGGTGTGGACCCGGATGCGCCGCTGTTACGATGGGATATACGCCTTGATCCGCGAAACTGCAAGCCCCGTTAGGCGAACCACCAGCGTTCAGCCGCGCGTAGGTTGTCTAGCGGGCGATGCTGGCCGGTTCTGACAGGCATCGCAACGCTACGAGACACAGCATGGGTCATGCCACGTGAAAACGGCAGCGGGGCGATGTCATCAAACCCGTGAACCAAACCGGCGTCATCCAGATCCGCCGCATCGACCAGATATTCCGCCAGCGCCTGCGCCCGCACAGCGTCGGACGGAATCGAAACCAGCTCGACCGCGTCGAACCACCCGGCGGTTTTCCCCTTGTAGTGATCCGCCACACGTTCCGCCAAAAGCTGCTGACCCGGCGTGAACCGTTTCAAACGATAAAGGCCCGTTCCGATCCCCAGATCGGCGGCATGACGTGGCCGGATGACATGGTCAGGCGCCGCCAAGGTAAAGGGTAAATCCATCGCAGGCTGATCAAGGTCGATACATATCTGATGGTCATTCAGAACCTCGACCCGCCCGTTCAGATGCAACGACGCGGCAACATCCCGCGCTGTCATCGGGCGACCATCATGAAATGACACATCCTGACGCAGATCGAACATCCACACCCGGCCATCATCCGACCCTTGCCAATCGGTGGCCAGTTCCCCACGCAAGGTGCCGTCGGCGGCAACCTCGGTCAGGGTGTCATAGATCAACCCTTGGCGCGCGACGTTCATGAACAGACCATCGCCACTGACCCAGCTATCGCTGCGCAATGCACCCGACAGCGCCATGCGCAACCGTCCGCCCTGTTTTGGCAAGGCAGCGGCAGACACACCCGTCGCCGCCAGCAAAGCTGCGGCGGCACCCGTGGCAAACAGCGCACGGCGATCCATCAAGGAACGGGTTTTGGTCATAGGGCGGCAATCCTGTCCATCGTGCGCACCAGTTCTGCACTGATCCCCGGCTCTGACAAGGCATGACCTGCATTGCGTACCATCTTTAGTTCGGCATTCGGCCAAGCTTGCGCAAGGTGATAGGCGCTGGTCGGCGGGCAAATCAAATCATAACGCCCCTGAACGATCACCCCCGGAATATGTGCGATACGTGGCATATGCGCAAGAATCTGCCCGTCAAACTCAAGAAAACCGGCGTTGGTGAAATAGTGGTTTTCCAGCCGCGAAAACGTCCGCGAATATTCCCCCGGTCCCTCGTGGCTGCCGCCTGACGAATGGATCGACGCCAGCGCGTTTTCCCATGCAGCCCATGCCTTGCCGTATTTAATCTCGGTCTGTCTATCACCGCTAAACAGCCGCCGGTGATAAGCCGCGATCAGATCATCGCGTTCATCCAGTGGAATCAGATCCACAAAACGCGCCCATAAATCCGGCCAGAATTTCCCGGCACCGCCCCCATAGAACCAGTCCAGTTCGGATTGCGTCATGGTGAACACGCCGCGCAGCACCATATTACGCACGCGGTCGGGATGGGCCTGCGCATAGATCAACGCCAATGTCGCGCCCCAGCTGCCGCCAAAGGCAATCCATTTATCGATGCCCAGCGCCACGCGGATACGTTCAATATCTGCAACCAGATCCCATGTGGTATTGTTGATCACCGACGCAAATGGCTTGGACCGCCCACAACCGCGCTGATCAAATAGAATCACCCGGTATTTATCAGGGTTAAAATAGCGCCGCATCGACGGGCTGCATCCGCCACCGGGGCCGCCATGCAGCACCACAACAGGTATCCCGTCAGGGTTTCCGCATTGCTCAAAATACACGCTATGACCGTCGCCCACGTCCATCATCCGCTGATCAAACGGATCAACGGGGGGATAAAGATATTGAACTGCGCGCTTTTGGTCCGGGATTTTGTCCATTACAGGCCTATATAGTCTTTGGACCTAAAAGAGCACAGAGAGATCAGAATGCAAGCGCCACTAAGCACCGTTGACCCCGCCGAGATTGAAAAGTTTCAGGCCATGGCCGCCGAATGGTGGGACGAGAATGGCAAATTCAAACCCCTGCACATGCTGAACCCGTGCCGGTTGGATTATATCACCAGCCAGATCGCAGGCGAATTTGACCGCGACCTAAAGACACCGTTGCCGTTCAAGGGGCTGCGTATTCTGGATATCGGCTGCGGTGGCGGGTTGCTCTCTGAGCCGATGGCGCGATTGGGAGCTGATGTGATCGGGGCTGATGCAGCCGCAGGAAACATTCCCGTGGCGCAAGTTCATGCAGAACAATCGGGCCTGACCATCGATTACCGCCACACCACAGCCGAGGCGCTGGCCGAAGCGGGCGAACAATTCGATGTGGTGCTGAACATGGAGGTGGTTGAACACGTCGCATCGCCCATCGATTACCTGACCGCGTGTCGCCAGTTGTTGAAACCCGGTGGCTTGCAGATTTGTTCGACGCTGAACCGCAATCCAAAATCCTTTATGGTGGCGATTGTGGGGGCTGAACATGTGATGCGCTGGCTGCCAAAGGGCACGCATGAATGGTCGAAATTCCTTACACCCGATGAATTGTTCGATCTGCTGCGCAATGCGGGCCTGACCCCGGTGGATCGCAAAGGGTTTGTGTTCAACCCGATCACATGGTCATGGCGCCTGTCTGATCGTGATCTTAGCGTGAATTACGTCACCGCCAGCACAAAGCCTGCTTAATCCTCGGAATGTCTGCGCAATGCGCGCAGCGTTTCAAGGGTGGCGCGCACCTGATCCTCGCCCAGTTCATCAGCCACATCGTTAATCAACGGCGTGATCGAACGGATCGCATCATCACGGGCATTCCGTCCGGCGGGGCTGATCGCCACCATCTTGCGACGGGCATCATCCCAATCGGGCCGGATATGCACATACCCCGCCCACAGCAGCTTGTTCAGGGTGTTGGTCATGGCCCCGCGTGTGACATTGAACGTCTCGGCCAGTTGGGCAGGTGTTTTTTCACCATCGTGCCACGCGAGGTTATTCAATACAGAGAAATGCGAAATCTCCATGCCTTTGGGCAGCACCCGCGTCAGACGGTTGCGCATGCGTTGATCGGCGGACAATAGCTCGCTGATCAATGTAATCGCCAATGAATTCCGGTTTTCACTCATACGTTAACTAGGGTGCCTGAAATTCACGCCGGTTGGCAAGGCTTGGTACGCGCCGGCGCGCATCTGCAAGGCGGGTCATGTCCATCTCAAAGGGATAAACCCCCGGCGCATCCCCCGCATCCAGGATCACCTCGCCCCAGGGGGCAACCGCGAGCGAATGGCCATAGGTGGACCGCGTTTTGTTGGTATCGCTTAGATGTTCGCCCGTTTGCGCAGGGGCTAGAACAAAGCAGCCGGTTTCGATCGCCCGCGCGCGCAACAATGTATGCCAATGCGCGGCACCGGTGACTGGCGAAAATGCGGCAGGCATGGTCAGAATGTCAGCGCCGGCGTTGGCCAAGGCCTGATACAACATCGGAAACCGCATATCATAGCAGACGGTCATCCCAACGCGCCCAAAGTCGGTATCAGCGACAACCGCCCTATCCCCCGGACGATACCCTGCTGATTCGCGGTAGCTTTCGCTGGCATCAATATCGACGTCGAACATATGGATTTTGTCGTAACGGGCCACGATCTGCCCCGTTGGATCAATCATGAACGACCTATTCGCAAACCGCCCGTCGGCATCATCCGTCTTGAGCCCCAGCGACCCGATCAACAGCCAGATGCCAGCGTCCCTCGCCACATCGCGCAGCGCGGCAAGGGTGATATCATCCGCCTCATGGGTCAGCACTGCGCGTTGATGGTCGCGGCTGGTTGATACGCAATTAGTAACCTCGGGCGTCAGAACAAACCGCGCGCCCTGATCCGCCGCATCCCGCACCATTTCGACCGTGCCCGCCAGATTGCGGGCCGGATCATCCGTGACATTCAGCTGAATCAGGGCGGCTTTCATGAGGCGGCCAACAACGCGTCAAGCTTGCCCGCGCGTTCCAGCGCATACAACTCGTCACATCCGCCAACATGTGTGTCGCCGACGAAAATCTGCGGCACCGTACGACCACCATTGGCGCGTTTGATCATTTCGGCCTTCCGTTCGGGGTGCGCCAGAACGTCCACCTCGGCAAAGCTGACACCTTTTTCATTCAGCAACCGCTTGGCCGCGTGGCAAAATCCGCAAAGCGGCGAGGTGTAAATCTCAACGGGTTTCATAGCTGTGTCCTTTTCAGCAAATCAGTTGAACACAGACTTAGGTGTCTTTGGCCACTCTTGCCAGTGTAACGACGCGTATCGGACCTGCGTCTGCGTCAATACAGGCCCGTGCCGCCGCATATAACGTCGCACCAGACGTCATGACATCGTCAACAATCAGCACAGATCGGCCCTGCATCATGTGTCGCCGCTTTGGATGGGCGCAAATCGCGTTATCCAAAATCTCGAACCTCTGATGACGGGTTTTACCCTCTAACGACGCGGTTCTGCGCACCCGCTGCAACAGATCGGGGCACCAACCCAACCCTGTTTTCACGGCCAACGCACGCCCCAGCAACCCCGATTGATTGTAGCGCCGTTTGACCAGCCGCTGCCAATGCAGGGGCACGGGGGCAATCAACGTATCAGCAGGCAATTGGCCGCCCCAAGCGCGGGCCATCCAGACCGCCGCAGGCTTTGCGATTTCCTGCCGGTCGCCATGCTTGAGTGCCAGAACCATTTTGCGGCCCATATTCGCATATAACAGCGCCGAACGGCCCTGTACCCAAGGCGGCGGATGGGCAAGGCAACTGTCGCAATGCGCCACCTCGCCCGCGTTGCCGCCGGGCAACGGGATACCGCAGCTGTCGCATATCACACCGCCAACAAAGGCCGTATCGCGCCAACATGGCCCGCACAGGCCAGCATGCGCATCGACCGCCCCACCGCAGCACAGACAGGCAGGCGGATAAATCAGACCAACAGCGGTTTGTAACTGGGCCAGCATGACCTTATTATTCCTTGTATGAACGCACAAAACATCCTCACCGACATCTCCGCCCTATCCCGCAGCCGCAGCCGTGCCAGCGATGATGGATTATTCCTGCACCGTGCCGCCCTGGACGAGGTTCAGGATCGGCTAAGCTTGGTTAACAGGACGTTTAACAAACCGGCAATTGTAACCGGATTTCCGCAGGTCTGGGGGGATTTATACCCGGATGCGCCCGTCGTGCAGGATACAGACACACTGCCGCTGGACCAAACGGCGCATGATTTGGTGGTGCACGGGCTGGGCTTGCACTGGGCGAATGACCCAGTCGGCCAGATCATCCAGTCGCGCCGCGCGCTTGAACCCGACGGGTTGTTTCTATCGGTCAGTTTCGGCGGGCAAACCCTGAACGAACTGCGCGCCTGTCTGGCACAGGCCGAAGCACAGATTACCGGCGGTCTGTCCCCCCGCGTGGCACCCATGGCCGAACTGCGTGATATCGGTGGGCTGCTGCAACGCGCGGGCCTTGCCTTGCCCGTCGCTGATTCCGTGACGCTTAAGACCGAATATCGCGACATCTGGCATCTGATGCGCGACCTGCGTTCAATGGGCGAAGCAAACGCCATGCAGTCACGCCTGCGCAGGCCGACGCGCCGCGCGGTGTTCAACGCTGCTGGCCAACTTTATCAAGACAACTTTGCCACCGACACGGGCCGCATTTCGGCAACCTTTGAAATGATCTTTCTGGCCGGGTGGGCCCCGTCCGACAGCCAGCCCAAACCGCTGCGCCCCGGCTCCGCGCAGCAACGCCTTGCCGATGCGCTTGCCACTGATGAAACGCCGCTGAACGATTGACCTGCCAGACAAACCGTCTATCTGACGGTTCATCACGCGAAAAGGATACACCAATGACCAAGACCTGCCCAGTCCATGCCCAGCCGGATCATCCAAAGATACCGACACCCAAAGTGGGCATTCTGCTGGCCAATCTTGGTACGCCAGATAACTATGATTACTGGTCAATGCGCCGTTATCTAGGGGAATTCCTGTCAGATCGCCGCGTCATCGATTACAGCCCGTGGCTGTGGCAACCGCTGCTGCAACTGGTCATTTTGACCAAACGCCCCTTTACCAGCGGTGCCGCGTACAAATCGATCTGGAATGAAAAAGACGGCGAAAGCCCGTTGATGACCATCACCAAAGCCCAAACAGCCAAGATCAAAGAGACGATGCAGGCGCGGTATGGTGACGCAGTTATGGTCGATTTCTGCATGCGCTATGGCAACCCGTCGACCGAATCCAAGGTCAAAGCGATGGTCGAAGCAGGCTGCCAGAAGATCCTGTTTTTCCCGCTTTACCCGCATTACGCCGGGGCCACATCTGCCACCGCAAATGATGCATTCTTTGCCGCTTTGGCCAAGGAAAAATGGCAGCCCGCCGCGCGCACGGTGCAACCCTATTTCGACCGCCCCGATTACATCGAAGCGCTGGCCACCTCGATCGAGCAAGCCTATGCGAAAATGGACACCAAGCCGGACAAACTGCTGTGTTCGTATCACGGCGTGCCGCAGCGCTATTTGATGGAGGGCGACCCCTATCACTGCCAGTGCCAGAAAACGACGCGTCTTCTGAAAGAACGGCTGGGCTGGGACGACACCCAGATCATGACGACCTTCCAGTCGAAATTCGGCCCCGAGGAATGGTTGCAGCCCTATACCGTCGAAGAAGTCGCGCGTCAGGCCGAGGCCGGCAACAAAAAGATCGCCGTTTGCGCCCCCGCTTTTTCAGCGGATTGCATCGAAACGCTGGAAGAGATCAACGAAGAGATCAAAGAAAGCTTTGAGCACGCAGGTGGCGAGGAATTCCATTATATTCCATGCCTTAACGACGACGAGCTGCACATCAAAGCGCTGTCTAACGTGATCGAGGAAAACCTGCAGGGTTGGATCGACTAGGCAAAACTTGCCGGATCATTACGCGCTGTCCGCCTGAATACGGGGACCGGATAGCGTGTGATCTTTCTCAGAAAAAAAAGACAAAAAAAAAGGCGGTGTAAAACACCGCCTTTTAATTAGTCACGTGACTAAATTAGTCAGCAACAGCGGCGGCTACGAGAACCAGCAGCGCCAAAGGAATCAAAACACCGGAAGAAGAAGAGGTGGACTCTTCAACGATTACGGGTGCTTCGATGATTGGATCTGCCAGCGAGCCAGCAAATGCATTCGATGCAGCAGCTGTCAACGCAGCGGCGAGAACGAGTTTCTTCATATCATAACCTCCAGAAAAGGCGTACCTCACAGTGTGATAGCACGCGCCCAAGACTTACCTCGTAAAACTTTCTAAACAGCATCTGCTTACGATTGCAAACCCGGATTCAGTGTTTTGCCCTCACAAACACGCAAATATCGTCAAATTAGCAACACTTGTGTGCCAACATTAGTCAGTTCGAAAAGCTCGGCGATATGTTCGTTGTACAAGCCGATGCAACCATTCGACGACCGGCGGCCAATCTTGCGTGTGTCATGGGTGCCGTGGATACGGTAATACGTCCAGCTTAGATAAAGCGCATGCGTGCCCAAAGGGTTGTCCGGACCCGGACCAATAACGGCTGGCCACTCAGGGTTGCGCTCGAGCATTGAGGGCGTCGGCCGCCATGTCGGGCCTGTCACCTTTTGAATAACACTTGTCCGGCCCCGGCGCGTCAGCTCAGCCGTAAGTGGAACGCTCGACGGGTACAGTTTGTAAACCGTCTGGTCTTCAGACCAAAAATGCACGGCACGGCTGTCGATATCAACCAGTACAGCGCCCTTGTTGGTGTCGCTGAAATATGGCCGCCAGTCCAACGTGCGAAAGCTGGAAATATTGCGCCGCACAGTCTCTGTTATGTCTCTCTCGGTTTCTGTGGTTTCGGCACCGTTCACATTGCTTTGAGCAAGCGCAGGGCTGGCCAGCATTGCAGCGCTACCTGCCAAAAATGCACGCCGAGACGAGAGATTAAACTTTTGGTCAGACATTGAATGTCTCCTGAGATTGGTAAAAGCCATTTATTGTTACACATATATGACCCGAAAGTCGCAGTATCAAATCAAACCAACGTCAACTGGCGCACTCACGCCGATGTGCGTTTGATCTGCAACGCAGGTCGGGTTAAGGCATCAAGACACTCAAATGCGTGGAGCTGCGCCATGATCCGTTTATTTTCCGTTCTGATTGCCCTGTCCGTGGCCCTAGCCGCCTGTGCGCCCGCCCCGACGACAATGGGGACCGACGGCAAAGCATTACCAAAACTATACCGCATCAGCCGGAGCGATTCTGGAAAACTGCAATTCCGCATGCTTGATTCCGTAAATGCATTGCGCGGCGCATCCGGTCTGGCCGAGGTTCAACTGGATGCAGCCTTGAACGCTGCTGCCGCAACCCATTCGCGTGATATGGCCAACCAGAACCGTCCTTGGCACTTTGGCTCTGACGGATCATCCCCCGTCGATCGTATCCAGCGCGTGGGATACACCGGCGCATTGGTCGGCGAGGTGATATCCGAAACCTATGAGACCGAGCTTGAGACCCTTGCCGCGTGGATGGAACAACCTGACACGCGCCGGATCATTATGGCATCCGATGCCCAGAACATGGGTTTCTCCTGGCATCAGGAAAGCAGTGGTAAAATCTGGTGGACGATGGTCTTGGGCAAATAACCGACAACGGTTATTCGCCACCACATTTCCAACCGAATATCAGGGATTTAACGCGATCGGTGTGCCATCACCCACCATCGCGTAAATATCCTCGATATCTTTGTTAGAGACCGAAAGACAGCCCCACGTCCAATCGTTGCGGTTCTTGTCACCGGGCTTTTTCTGCCCATGAATAAAGATATCGCCGCCGGGCTTTTTATCCATCAAGGCTGCCATCGCACGGTCCGCTTGGTTGGGATATGAAATGCCCAACGACAAATGGAATTTGCTGTTCGGGTTGCGACGGTCAATCAGATACAACCCCTCGGGCGTTTTGCCGTCGCCTTCGAACCTTTTGTGGCCAACCGGGGCGAACCCCAGCTTGAAGTCATAGGATTTCAGCACTTTGTCTTTGTGCATCAGATACATACGGCGATCCGCCTTGTTCGCGATCACATAGGTGACCTGCGGGCCGTTATACCGTTTGAATTTACTCTCGCCGCCACACGCACCAAGGGCCACCAACGCGGTGCCGCCCAGAATCAGATTTCTGCGTTTCATTCTCATGCCTCGTTTCGCCATGGCCTTTTCGACCTTTATCAGCTTCGCCTAGCATGTAGCAAAAATTTTGGACGTCAAAAAGCCGTTACTGTTGCTGTTTTTCCGCCAACTGCTTCTCAATCAGCACTAACTTGCGCATGACTTCCTCGCGGTAGACATCGGTGCGCTGTACCTCGTCGGCCTGATGGGCGTCTTGCATCGAATTCACGATCAAACCCACCAAAAGGTTCACCACCGCAAAGGTGGTCACCAAAATGAACGGCACGAAGAACATCCACGCATAGGGGTATACCTCCATCACCGGGCGCACGATCCCCATGGACCAGCTTTCCAATGTCATGATCTGGAACAGCGAATAGGCGCTTGCCGGAAGCGATCCAAACCATTCAGGGAACGCGCCCGCAAACAGCTTGGTCGCGATGACAGAGCCGATGTAGAAAATGATCGTCATCAGCAAAAACACCGATCCCATGCCCGGCAATGCGGTGATGAACCCTTCGACGACGCGGCGCAAACGCGGTGCGACCGAAATCACCCGCAAGATACGCAAAATACGCAGCGCGCGCAGGACCGACAGCCCCTGCACAGCCGGAACAAGCGCGATTCCCACGACCGCAAAGTCGAATAAATTCCAGCCGTTTCTGAAAAAACCCGTGCCCCGCGCAATAATCTTGATCGCGATCTCGACAATAAAGATCGCAAGACAGACGGTATCAAGAAACAAGATCGCCGGTCCAAACGCCTCCATCAGCGCAGGCGCGGTTTCCATGCCCAGCAGTGCGGCATTAAAAATGATCACACCAATAATGAAATTGCTGACCATTGGGCTTTCGACCCAATCACCTAAACGTTCGCGCATGAATATGCTGCCCTATTTCCGTTTGCGTTTAACCTCGGGGGCAGTGAACTGCGCCGCAAGCTCCACATGGGAAGACCAGCGGAATTGGTCAACAACCTGAACCCAATTCAATGCATATCCCGCAGCAATCAAAACTGCGGCATCCCGCGCAAAGGTCACGGGATTGCACGACACATAGGCCACGACAGGGGGCATCGCTGTGACGATCTCGGCCACTTGCGCCTCGGCCCCGGCGCGGGGCGGGTCCAAAACGACCGCATCGGTTTTTGCCAGCTCGTCCGGCAGTAGTGGACGGCGGAACAGATCGCGCGCCTCGAACGTCACGGGCTTTAGCCCCTTCGCCATCCGCCAGCCGTGATCCAGCGCCGCTGTCATCAGCGTATCACCTTCGACGGCGTGGACTTCGGCGTTTTCGGCCAGGGGCAGGCTGAACGTACCGCAGCCCGCGAACAGATCAATAACGTGACGCGCAGACCCAACGGCCTCACGCACCGCAGTCACCAACGATGCTTCGCCCTGCGGTGTGGCCTGCAAAAACGCGCCCGGTGGCGGCGTTACCTTGGCAACACCAAAGCGTTGGATAGGCGGTGTGCGCATAGCAATCACGTCACCATCCCACGTCAGGCGGGCAAGGCCCAGACTATCGCACAGATGCGCAAGCTCCTGACGCAAGGGCCCATCAAGCGGTTTGCCGTTCTGAACCGAGATGTCCAACCCCGCACGCGACGTTGTCACGGTCACCGCCAGCGGTGCCTTGCGGCTGGTGCCCATGACGGCCAGTTGTTCAGCGATCGGTATCGCCGCCAAGACCGCAGGGTCCAGCAATTTGCAGTCCGGTATTTCAATGACCACATCTGACCCACGCCCGTGGAACCCGGCCATCGCGCCCTTTTTGGTCCGTTTGGCAGCAAAGGTCGCCCGGCGGCGCGATTGCGGCGGCGAGGTTTGGATCGGCTTGAAAACAGTCTCGATGCCGTGGGCATCCAGCGATGCCTTAACCACACCCATTTTGAAATCGGCGACATATTCATCCGACGCGTGCTGCAATTGGCAACCGCCGCAGGCCTTGAAATGGCGACACGGGGCCGCAACGCGGTTCTCCGACGGCTTGACGATGCGGATGTCCGTCAGGGTTTGGCCAACAGGCGTCCCTGTGACAACTTCCCCCGGCAAAGTCATGGGGGCAAAAAACGGGCCAGCGGCAATGCCGTCGCCCAGGTGACCAAGTCGCTGAATTACATATTCTGTCATGCACCGCGCATAGCGCGAAGGAAGCGCCAGCAAAAGCCCCTATTCAGCGGCCTTCATATCCAGAAACCCGCCCGACTGCCGCCGCCAATACCGCGCATAAAGCCCGTTTTTCGCCAACAGCGCCTCATGCGTTCCCATTTCAACGATCCTGCCGGCGTCCATGACGGCGATCCTATCCATCTCGGTCAGGGTCGACAGGCGGTGCGCAATGGCCAGAACGGTCTTGCCCTCCATCACGCGGTTCAGCGCGGATTGAATAGCGGCTTCAACTTCGCTGTCCAGCGCGCTTGTCGCTTCGTCCAGGATCAGGATCGGCGCGTCTTTCAAAATCGCACGCGCCAAGGCGATGCGCTGGCGTTGACCGCCAGAAAGTTTGACGCCCCGTTCGCCTAGGTGCGCGGCATAGCCCTTGCGCCCGGTGTGATCTTGCATGTCCTTGATAAACTCATGCGCCTCGGCCTTGGTGGCGGCGGCGATTACCTCGGCCTCGGTGGCGTCGGGTTTCCCATAGCGGATGTTGTCCAAAGCCGACCGGTTGAACATTGCGGTTTCCTGCGTGACCATGCCGATCTGACGCCGCAGGCTTTCTTGGGTAACGCCCGAAATATCCTGACCGTCGATCAAAATGCACCCTTCCTCTAGCGCATAAAGCCGCAGAAGCAGGGAAACGAGGCTGGATTTCCCGGCACCAGACGCGCCCACAATACCCAGTTTCTCGCCCGGCTTAATATCAAGCGTCAACCGTTCAACACCGCCAGTTTCGCGCCCATAGGTGAACCGGATTTCGTCAAAGCTGATTGCACCATTGCCCACGACTAGGTCCTGTGCGCCGTCGATATCACGCAGTTGCTGGCGTGGCGTCAGCGTGCGCATGCCGTCTTCGACTTCGCCCATATTCGCGTATAGCGCCATCAACGTGAAACTGACCCAGCCGGTCATCTGCGCCAACCGCAACGATACCGCACCCGTCGCCGCAATATCGCCCGCCGTGACCAGACCCAGCGACCAATACCAAAGCGCGCCACCGACCAGAAGTACCGGCAAAAGCCCCGCGATCGTCATCAGCCAAAACCGGAAAGCGACACTAACACGGCCAAAATCAAGGCTCGTATCCAGAAACTTGTGCATGGCACCCAGCGCTGCACGGTCTTCGAAATCGGCGTGGGCGAACAGTTTCACCGTCTTGATATTGGTGATCGTATCAACGACCTGCCCCGTGACCATCGCCCGTGCCCCTGCCCGCGCCTGCGAGAATTTGCGGATCCGTGGCATGAAATAACGGATCAAAAAGACATAGCCGACCATCCATAAAACCAGCCCTGCCGCGATCCGCCAATCCACCGTTCCCAGCAACATCACAGCCCCGACAAACGACGCCGCCGCGAAAACAATGGTGTGGATCATTTCGACCACGACATCGGTCAAGGCACGGCTGGTTTGCATTTCCTTTTGCGAAATCCGGCCTGCGAAATCATTGTCAAAAAACGTGACCGCCTGACCCAACGTGTACCGGTGCAACCGCGACAACGAGATGTTGAGTACATTCGGCCCGATAACAATCGACTGCATATAGGATGCCATCCCAAAAAGCGCGGGCCGCAGGAACAAGAAGAACAGCAAACAGCCGATCATCAAGCCGATCTGATCGCTGAAAACGGCACTTGGCGTCGATGACAACGCCGCATCGACAACCCACCCTAGCACAAGCGCGGCCAACACCTCGACCACGCCCGCGAGCATGGACAAGGCAGCCGCCAAAGCCAGCGCAAAACCGCACCCCTTTAGCGCCCAGACAAAAAACGGCAGCAAACGTTGCGGCGGCTCACCATCTGCGGGGGCAAAAGGATCAATCAAATTGGCAATCTTCATCTTTAATCGTCTTCCGTTTTGAGGAACCCGCCGGATTGCCGCCCCCAGAAATCAGCATATAGCCCGCCATTCGCCAAAAGCATGTCATGGGTGCCCTCTTCTACGATGCGCCCGTCGTCCATCACCAAAATCCGGTCCATCTCGGCGATGGTGGAAAGACGATGCGCGATGGCGATGACGGTTTTCCCCTCCATCATGCCATAGAGCGTTTCCTGAATGGCGGCCTCCACCTCACTATCCAGCGCACTTGTCGCCTCGTCCAGCAGCAGGATCGGAGCATTTTTGAGGATCACACGGGCAAGCGCTATCCGTTGGCGTTGCCCGCCAGACAGCTTCACACCCCGTTCACCGACCTGCGCATCATAGCCAGACCGCCCGTCAGCATCCGCCAGGTCATTAATGAAATCATGCGCTTGGGCCTGTTTGGCGGCCGCGATCACCTCGGCGTTTGTCGCGTTGGGCCTGCCGTACAGGATATTTTCGCGAATGGTGCGGTGCAGCAATGCGCTGTCTTGTTGCACCATCCCGATATTCTGCCGCAGACTGTCCTGCCTCACCTTGGTGATATCCTGACCGTCGATCAAAATCTGGCCGGATTCAGGATCATAGAACCGCAACAGCAGCTTGACCAAGGTCGATTTCCCCGCGCCAGACCGCCCGATCAGCCCGATCTTTTCACCCGGTTTGACGATCAAATTAACGTTGTCCAGCCCACCAGAACCACGGCCATAATGATGGGACAATCCGATCATTTCGACCCGCCCGTCCGTCAGATCAAGCGGCCGCGCATCTGAATCATCCACCAGCGTAATGGGTTGGGCAATCGTCTCCATCCCTTCGGCCACGACGCCAAGCTGCTGAAAGAATGTCGAAAGCGCCCACATGATCCAGGCTGTCATTGAATTCAGCCGCAAGGTCAGCGCCGCGGCGGCCGTTACGGCCCCAACGGTCGCGTGGCCCGCGGACCACAAATAGAATGCCCAGCCCACGACGCCAACGATCAAAAGCCCGTTCAACATGACCAAACACACATCCATCACCGTGAAAATGCGCATCTCTTTCTGAAAGGTGCTGCGCGCGTTTTCGATGGCGGATTTCGCATAATTCACCTCGCGGTCATGATGGGCAAACATCTTGACCGAATGAATATTGGTATAGCTGTCAACCACACGACCTGTGACCTCGGACCGGGCATCGGATGCCGCTTTTGATGCGACGCTGACACGTTTTACCGTCCAACGGGTCAGCACCGCATAAAGCGCAAACCAAATGACCAGCGGAATAAGCAACTGCCAATCCGATGTGGTCAGCAAAATCGCGGCACCGATCAGATAGGCCAGCGAATACGAAATTGCGTCAAAAACCTGAAATATCACCTCGCCCGCGGCGGGGGGCGTTTGCATGATTCGGTTGGCAATCCGCCCGGCAAAGTCATCCTCGAACCAGCCGACGGATTGCCGCAAGACCTGCCGATGCGACCGCCAGCGGAACAACGCCCCGTAATTGGGCAAAATCGCGTTGTTCAACAACAACACGTCTATGCCCTGCATCACGGGCCGCAATAGCACAATAAACAGGGCGACCAGAATGAATTCGGTCCCATAGGTTTGCCAAACTTCAGCGGGTGATCCATCCAGCAAATCCACCAGACGGCCCATGTAATAGATCAGCCCAATTTCGATCCCGGCAACAATGATCGACATGATCCCTGCCAGCACAAACAGCTTTTTGAACGGCTTGCTATAATCAACAAAGAACGCCCACAGCCCGGTTGGGGGCGTGTCCTGTTCGGGGTATTCGACATAAGGGTCGACCAGGTTTTCAAAAAAACGAAACATTATGAAAGTCTTCCAAATATATGGGTCGAGATATTCAGACCCGGCGGCACAAGTCCACCTTTTGCGGTCAGATATCCGGCGTATCCAACAAAGTGGCGCGATCAGCGGCAAAGCCCGACGCGATCCAAGCCGCCTCTAGCTGCTTGAGCCGTTTGCCAAGATCAGAACCTGAGTATTCAGGCATCAGGTCGGCTGACTTGATCGGGAAAACGGCTTCACTCGCGTTATGAATCGTTTCTAACCCGTGCAAATCTGGCGGTGTTTCAGCGATGCAGGCGCGCAGTAACCAAGCACCTTGCGCGATTTTTGCACCATGACGATAGGCAAGCTCGGCTAGAGATTTTCCCTCGAACGCGGCATCTTTCAAACGGTCCAGCTCACGGGCGTCGGCTTTGCTAAGCCTCAGACGGTCGGCTAGACCTTCGCCCCCAAGTGCCGCAAGCCGCCACAACCACGTGACCGGCACCCCCGCAAGGGTTTCAAAATGCACCAGCATAGCAATCCAGCGGTCATCTGATCCGGGCAACACCGCGCCCAAAACGCCCGTCTGGCGCATCGCGGCCAAGGCGGGGGCAGGATCCGGGGCGCGCAAAATCTTTTGCATCTCCGCACCAACCCGCTCCGCCGAAAGCGCCTCTAACCCTTCGGTATTTGATGCGATTGCGGATAATGCGTCGGCATCAAACCCTTCGGCGGGGTCCGAATACCACGCGCAAAACCTGAAAAACCGCAACGTCCGCAGATAGTCTTCGCGAATGCGGGCATCGGCATCTTCGATAAACCGCACGCGACGGGCACGCAGATCGGCCATCCCTTCAAGCGGGTCAATAACGCGCCCCTCGGCATCGGCATAAAGCGCGTTCATCGTGAAATCACGACGGCGGGCATCATCACCGATATTGTCGGAAAATACGACGACCGCGTGGCGACCGTCGGTTTCTACATCCCGACGAAAGGTCGTTACCTCGAACCCTTTGCCGCCGCTGACGACCGTGACCGTTCCATGTTCCACACCGGTTGGAACAGCCTTCAGCCCGGCACCGCGCGCCAACGCCATCACCCGTTCGGGCAGTGCATCTGTCGACATATCCACGTCACTATCCGGCAGGCCCAACAACGCGTTGCGCACGCACCCCCCGACAAAGTAAATACGGTGGCCGCCCGCTTCGATCGCTTGGCAGACCGCTTGCGCATCCGCATCGGCAAGCCAGCTGGTATCGCCGGGAAGGGTTATGTCATACGTTCGCACCATGCCCGCAGCATACGCGCGGTTGCCCCCCAAATGTAATAGGGGCCGTAGGGAACAACGTAATAATGCCGCTGTTGTCCACGCCAGCGGCGCGATTGCACCAGATAATTATCGGCGTTCAACACATGGCTTAGCGGGACGGTAAACACTTCCTCGACCTCGCCGGGTTCGGGAATGATGTCAAAAACGTCTCTAACAAGGCCAACAACCGGGGTCACATGAAAGCTGGTGACGGTTTCATGGGCCGGCAGGGTTCCCAAAACCTCGACCAGCTCGGTCGGCAGCCCGATCTCTTCGCGGGCTTCGCGCAGGGCGGCGGCAATTACATCGGCGTCGCCATCGTCCTGCTTGCCCCCCGGAAACGCGATTTGCCCCGGATGATGCTTAAGCGCCGAGGACCGCTTGGTCAGGATAAGTTCAAACTGTCCGTTTTTCTCAATGATCGGTGCAAGCACGCCAGCAGGCCGCAATTTGCGGTCTTCCGGCAGCAACACACCCTTGTTCAGATCAAAATCGGACGACATGACACCGGTTTGCGCCAGCGCCGTCCGAAAATTGTTTATCTGGTCACTCAGCACGGGCGGATTCGGCGTCAAACCCGACTGTTTTCGGGTCCAGATCGTAATGGGCGCTACAGAACTGGCAATCCGCGGTGACGCGCCCGTCTTCGGTTGTCATCTTTTCGATGTCTTTGGCCGAATAAATCGACAGGCTTTGGCGCACGCGATCTTCTGAACAGGAACACCCGAAACGCACCGCCTGCGCATCATAGACACGCGGTGTTTCCTCGTGGAACAGACGCAACAACAGATCCGTTGGCGGCAAGCTCGGGCCGATCAGCTCCAGCTCATCAACCGTATCCAGCAGAACATTGGCACGCCGCCAGTTCTCGCCCTCTTCGCCGTCAACCAGATCATCGGGCGTCAGGATTTCACCTGTACCTTCGGTTTTGGCGGCAAATGGCGATGCTTTGGGCATGTGTTGCAACATCACGCCGCCGGCGCGCCAATGCTCGGCCTCGCCCGGCATAGACGATTTACCAAAGCTCAGCTGAAACCGCGTTGGCAGCTGTTCGGATTGCGCAAAATATGCTTCGGCACAGGCCGACAGCGACCCGCCCGCAAGCGGCGTGATCCCTTGATAGGGTGTCATTCCTTGGCCTTGGTCGATCATGACGGCAAAATAACCCTTGCCGACCTGATCAAACGCAGGCGCGTCGGTGATGCGATCCGCGTCAAAGCTGGCATAGGCGCGAATCCGGGCCGGGGCACCTTCCTCGGTCGGGCCATAATAATCGACGGCAATCATGCGCACGGGGCCATCTGACTGGACCTGCAACTGCAATTTCCAACGCAGCTTGATCGTTTGGCCGATCAACGCGGCCAGCAACGCCATCTCGGCGACCAAAGCTTCAACCTTCTCAGGATAGTCGTGCTGACGTAAAATCCCCTCGAGGACGCCATCCAAACGGGCCACACGGCCCCGGATGTCGGACGCATCGAGTTGAAAGGGTAGGACGGTGTCGTCCCACGCGATTTTATTTCCTTGGTTCATCAGACTTTCCTTACAGGCGGGCACTTGGCATACCGCGTCTATATAAGGGCAACAAGCCACACGAAAAGGGGTGTTATATGATGCGAAGATTCGGCGCGCCGCCATTGGCTGGAAAAAACTATACAATTCGACCCGGTGCATACGCGATTTTGCCATTGAAAAACAGGTTCTTGATGACGGCGCAAATGTCGCCCCAAGTCGATGTACAGCTGCCCGGCGGCGGTATTGATCCCGGCGAATCCCCCCTACAAACACTTCACCGAGAGGTCATGGAGGAGATCGGCTGGTCGATCGCGTACCCCCGGCGGTTGGGCGCTTTCAGACGGTTTGTTTATATGCCGGAATATGATCTTTGGGCCGAAAAACTGTGCCATGTCTATGTTGCACATCCGATCCGCCAAATCGCTGATCCGATTGAGCCTGATCACACGACAGTTGTGCTGTCTGCCGATGAATCCCTGGCCGTATTGGGCAACGACGGTGACCGGTCATTTTTACAGCAATACTGCTCTAACACCCTGTAAATTCGAATAATATGCCGGACACATCGTCGGGAAACTCATCATGACCCGAAAACTCTGACAGCTTCCACAAGATCGCCTCGAGCAAGGGGGGGCCTGACACATCGCGCAGCGAAAAGAGCATTTTTGCAAGGCCCTCTTCCTCCATCATGGTGCCGTCGGGATCGGGGCATTCGGTTACCCCATCCGACAAGACCAACAACCGGTCGCCGGGCGATAAAGTTACCTCGAATTTTTCATATTTAACCTTGGCCATCAGTCCAACAGGGAAACCGCCAGGCCCATTTTGTTCAATTTCGCCATTGCGTCGCTGTACAACGGGGTAAGGGTGCCCCGCCTGACACATCAAAACATGGCCCGACTTCAAATCAACCTCTGCCAAAAGCAGCGTAAAATAATGTTCGGTTTCCATCTCGCTCAACACCAGATCGTTTAGTTCGGAAACGACCTCTTCAGGGGAACGCATTGTATATGCCCCATCGCTATCGCGGCTTAGGGCGATATTCTGGTCAGGCACGGCGGCAGATAAATACCCCGCCAAACGCGCTGTCATAAGCGCAGAGCTGATCCCATGGCCCGAAACATCAATGCCAAAAAGCCCCAGTTTTGTATCGTTAACCGGAAAAAATCCCACAAGATCCCCGCCCACATGACCGCTGGATCGCAGCAACAATGACAGCTTTCCGCCGTCAAAATCGCGGGTACGTTCGCGCACCAGCGATTGCTGAAGTTTCTTTGCCTCGATCAAATCCTTATCCAGCAGGTCATAAACGCGCTGCAATTCATCCAATGTGTGGGTAATAATCAGGTTTTTATCCGTCAGCTGTCGCTGCATTTCCAAAATACGTTCGCCTGCCGCAATCCGGGCGCGCAGCTCGTGCACATCGACCGGTTTACTAAGAAAATCATCGGCGCCACTGTCCAAGCCCTTGGCGACTTCGGCCTTTTCACTTTTCGAGGTCAGCAAGATAAAATAGCCGTATTGCGTTTCGGATAACGCACGGAATTCGCGGCAAAATTCAAGGCCCGACATTCCCGGCATCACCCAATCGCTAAGCACGAGATCGGGAAGCCGGTCTTTGCACTTTTCGATGGCTTCGGGTCCCGATGCGGCCTCGACCACCGAAAAGCCCCATTTTTTCAATGACGCCCCCAGAATACGGCGCTGCAACTTGCTATCGTCCACCACCATAGCAAGCTGCATGACGCCATCGCGCTGCGGCTGTTCTGAAATTTGTGGGTTATGGTGCATTAAAAATCGACCGATCAGAGGTTTGAAAGCACCGAACTACCGCACAGCTGTTTAACAGCCCATGAAACCTAAAACTTGAACAAACAATCGCCGCTGGGCCACCTCCCGTTAATCCCCATCCTTTATCGTGATAAACGAAAGGAAGCTTCACCATGATCGACTGGGCACAGGTCAACACCTTGCGTGATGACGTTGGAAAAGATGACTTTGCTGAAATCATCGACATTTTTATCGATGAGGTGGAAGACGTGATCGAAAAGCTGCGCAATGTGCCGGACCTGAACACGCTGGGCGACGATTTGCATTTTCTCAAGGGCAGCGCGCTGAACCTCGGGTTCTCGGCCTTTTCTGAACAATGCCAACTGGGCGAGACGAATTCAGCCGCGGGGCATGCCGATCAGGTCGACATTTCCGCGATTATTGCTGCCTATGATTCATCGAAAACAAAATTCATTGCCGAAATGCCCGACGCGCTGAACCCATGAATCACAGTACAAACTGGGCCAGCGTTTCGTCATTAGTAATGTCGGTATAGGTAAATCCCGCGTCATTCAGCTGGGACAGGAAGGGGCCAAAACTGTCGGGGCTGCGGGTTTCGATCCCTATCAGAACCGAGCCAAAGTTACGGGCCGATTTCTTGAGGTATTCAAACCGGCAGATATCATCATCAGGCCCAAGGATGTTCAAAAACTCCTTTAGCGCACCGGGGCGCTGTGGCATGCGCAGGATGAAATACTTTTTCACGCCAGAATACCGCTGGGCGCGCTCCTTAACCTCGGGCAGGCGTTCGAAATCAAAATTGCCGCCAGACGCGACGCAAACAACGGTTTTGCCTTTGATTTGATCCGCGACATCGCCCAGCGCCTCGATTGAAAGGGCACCGGCGGGTTCCAGCACGATGCCTTCGACATTCAGCATTTCGATGATGGTCACACAAATGCGATCTTCTGCCAGATTTATCACGTTTGCCGGATCAACCCCCTTGAGGCGGTCAAAATTCCGCTGCCCGATCTTGGCCACGGCGGCACCATCCACAAAACTGTTGATCGGCGAAATATCGACCGGCTCCCCTTTTGCCAGCGCGCCGGCCAGACTTGGCGCACCTTTGGGTTCGACAAAGGTATAATCGCATGCAGAGCCGAAATAACTGTAAATGCCCGATGACAGCCCGCCGCCCCCAACAGGCAAGATGACGCGATCAGGAATACGACCCAACTGCTGCTCAATCTCGACCGCGACAGACGCCTGGCCTTCGATCACATCATCATCGTCGAAAGGCGACAGAAAATGCGCCCCTTCGCTGGCACAGAATTCCTGCGCCGCCGACAGGGTTTTGTCGAAATAGTCGCCCACCAGCCGCACCTCTATCTGCGCGCCGCCGAACATCTTGGTTTTCTGGATTTTCTGCTGCGGTGTGGTCACTGGCATGAAAATCACACCTTTTACCCCAAAATAGCTACACATAAACGCAACGCCCTGCGCGTGATTGCCCGCACTTGCACACACAAACAGCGATTGCTCGGGGATAACCTTTCGCATCGCATTGAACGCACCGCGCAGTTTGTAGGACCGAACGGGGCTCAGGTCTTCACGCTTGAGCCATATGTCGGCCTCAAACTTTTCTGACAGATGTTCGTTGCGCATCAGCGGTGTCGGGGGGAACACATCGCGCATCGCTTTGGTCGCATTTTGCGCCAAGATCTTGAAATTATCGGTCATCAACGGCCTCATAAGGTGGATATCCTTCGATACGACCCCAAACCGGGGCGGTCAACGCAGCCTTCAATCTTGCTCACGCCTGTAAAACCCGATACCTCGCGATGCAAACCGCAAAGGAAATAACATGTCCGCGCCCAAAAAAGTTGTGCTCGCCTATTCCGGTGGGCTTGATACGTCGATCATCCTGAAATGGCTGCAAACCGAATACGGTTGCGAGGTGGTGACATTTACCGCCGATCTTGGCCAAGGCGAAGAGCTGGAGCCAGCCCGCGCCAAAGCCGAAATGATGGGTGCCTCCGAGATTTATATCGAAGATGTTCGCGAAGAATTCGTGCGCGATTTCGTTTTCCCGATGTTCCGCGCCAACGCGTTGTACGAAGGGCTGTATCTGCTGGGCACATCCATCGCGCGGCCGCTGATTTCCAAGCGCCTCGTTGAAATTGCTGCCGAAACCGGTGCTGACGCTGTGGCCCACGGTGCGACCGGCAAGGGCAACGATCAGGTTCGTTTCGAACTGGCCGCCTATGCGCTGAACCCCGACATCAAAGTGATCGCACCTTGGCGCGAATGGGATCTGACCAGCCGCACCAAACTGCTTGAATTCGCTGAGAAAAACCAAATTCCCGTTGCCAAAGACAAACGTGGCGAAGCACCGTTCAGCGTTGATGCGAACCTGCTGCACACGTCCTCCGAAGGCAAAGTGCTGGAAGACCCCGCAATTGATGCACCAGAATACGTCTATCAGCGCACCGTCGCACCGGAAGACGCGCCAGACACGCCCGAATACGTCGAGATCGGGTTTGAAGCAGGCGACGCCGTCAGCATCAATGGCGAAGCAATGTCGCCCGCCACGATCCTGACCAAGCTGAACGAACTGGGCGGCAAACACGGCTGTGGCCGTCTTGATCTGGTCGAAGGTCGTTTTGTCGGGATGAAATCGCGCGGGATTTACGAGACCCCCGGCGGCACATTGCTGCTTGAGGCCCACCGTGGAATCGAATCGATCACACTGGACCGTGGCGCGATGCACCTGAAAGACGAATTGATGCCGCGCTATGCCGAACTGATCTATAACGGTTTCTGGTTCAGCCCCGAACGCACCATGTTGCAGGCCGCAATCGACGCGTCACAAACCCACGTCACCGGCACCGTGCGCCTGAAACTGTACAAGGGTCACGTGCGCACTGTTGGCCGTTGGTCTGATCATTCGCTCTATTCCGAAGCGCATGTGACGTTCGAAGACGACGCTGGCGCCTATGATCAAAAAGACGCCGCCGGCTTTATTCAGCTGAATGCCCTGCGTCTGAAGCTGCTGGCAGCCCGTGACAAACGCCTGAAAAGATAAGCGATAAAGATAGAAAAGGGGCCCGAACAGAATGATATCTGTTCGGGCCCTTTTTTGTGGGCGATCAAGATTTCAGATCGGATAAACCTTACGTAACACGTTGATTATAAAGAGTCTCATAATGGGGAAGCGCTTCCTCAAGAAGCTGTTTTTCATCCCCTTCAAGCGTCGGCAGCGGCCCCTCGGCACCAGCAAACCCCATGCTTTGATGCACAGCGCCATACCAATGCGACGCCCAAATGCCATCCTCACTCCGGGTGCCGGCTGGCCATGACAACATCGCGGGATCAAAAGGCAGATCGATCGCCTTGCACAGCTTGCGCAGCATCGCCTCGGGGTTGGCGCGAATATCGGCGGAATCGATGACCAAGCCGCCAATCTGATCATAAAGCGCCGTCTGCTGACCAAATCCAATATCCGCAAAGCTGGGCGCCTCGCGTTTTGCGGCATAGCTGGCGATGACACGGGCCGGATGCCGGATCAGGTGAATGTTCACGCAATCCTTGACCCAATCCATCGGAAAACCGTCCAGCATGTGATGGGGCATATGTTTCATATAGATATGCGGGCTTCCCGGCTGTTGGCACAGCGCGCTCACCTTTTGCGGATCGGCTTCGTGCGCTGCCAGAATTTCGGCGCGCATCGGATGATCCTCGCCTGTGGCGGTCAGATAGGCCGCATAAAACGGTTCATCCATCACCGAAAAATCAGCGCGATTGCCAAAGCTGTACATCATCGCCGTGCTTAGATTGCGCGGGCCGGACCACATCGCGATACGCATCAGGCGCACTCCTGCTTGATCAAATCCTTATAAAGATCACGCAACCGCTGGGTCATCGGCCCCATTTCGCCCGTGGCAATTTGACGCCCATCAATGGATGCAACGGGCGTCTGCGCACCGAATGTACCGGTCAAAAACGCCTCATCCGCGCCATACGTATCAACGAGCGAGAAATTGCGCTCAAAAACCGGGATATCATTGGCGCGGCACAGATCGATCACCTTTTGCCGCGTGATACCGTTCATACAATAATCCCCCGTGCTGGTCCAAACCGCCCCCTTGCGCACGATGAAAAAGTTACAGGCGTTGGTCGTGTTCACAAAACCATTGATATCGAGCATCAGCGCTTCGTCTGCGCCCGCTTTTTCAGCAGCGATACAGGCCAGAATGCAATTCAGTTTGGAATGGCTGTTCAGTTTGGGGTCTTGGGTCATCGGCAAACCACGCAGGTGGGGCACTGTCGCCAACCTGATCGGGCGCGGGATGCTGGGGCGCGAATGCTCCATAATAATCGTGATCGTCGGGCCGGATTGCGACAGTGACGGATGCTGAAAGGGGCGCGTTTTGACGCCGCGCGTGATCATCAAACGCGCATGGGCGTCCGTGGCCATCCCGTTGGCTTTTTGCGTCTCTAACAGGGCGGAAATCAATGTTTCACGGGTCATTCCGATGTCGATATCAATGGCCTTTGCGGCCTCGAACAGACGATCAAAATGTTCATCCATAAAGGCCCAGCAGCCATCATACAGGCGCAGCCCTTCCCAGATGCCATCGCCCAACATGAACCCGCTGTCATACACGCTGACCACCGCTTGCGCCTTGGGAACGATCTCGCCGTTCAGGTAAATCAGTATCTCGTTGTTGCGCGCATCTTCTTCAGCTTGGTGTGTGGTCACGTGATCTTGCATCGTTAATCCCCTTTTCACCGCGACGCTAAGAACTTCGCCAGCCCGCGCCAAGCCTGAAATTGAATTCAACAGCGCGTGAGATGGCCAAGCTGTGTGTTGCGCGGCGCTGCGAACCACGTCACCCTTTCCCAAAAGAGGAGACCCCCAATGCGCATGTTAGCCAATTTCAAGCTGATCGCCCTGTCTGTCACCATTGGTTTGGGCCTAGTCGCCCAAAGCACCAGCGCAAAAGCCGCCGGAACCGAGACGCTTTTGGTCGCTGGCGGGTGCTTTTGGTGCGTCGAATCCGATTTCGAGAGCGTCAAAGGCGTGCAAGACGTCATTTCCGGTTTTGCCGGTGGATCGGTCAAGAACCCCACGTACAAGCAAGTCGTCGCAGGCGGCACCGGGCATTATGAGGCGGCGCAGATCCAATATGATCCGGCAGTGGTCAGCGCCGATCAACTGCTGGCAATGTTTTTCCGGTCGGTCGACCCGACAGATGCTGGCGGTCAGTTTTGTGATCGCGGCGACAGTTACCGCACAGCGATTTTTGCCGATGGACCTGTAGAAAAAGCAGCCGCGCAGAAAGCCAAAGCAGATGCACAAGCCGCGTTGGGAAAAACAGTTGTCACACCGATTCTGGGTAAAGCCGCGTTTTATCCCGCCGACGATTATCACCAGAATTACTATAAAAGCAGCGAGCGACTGGCCTTTAGTAGCGTTGGTCTGGGCGTCAAGAAATCAGATGCCTACAAACGCTATCGCGACAGATGTGGCCGGGACCAGCGCGTGAAACAATTATGGGGCGATGCCGCGCCATTTACGCATTAGGGTCGCCGTCAAAATTGTGATCCTGAATTTCCTTTAGGTCCGGGATCACATCTGCCGTTCCCTGCCGCATCACCATCAATGCGGCGGCTTGCATGGCCAGGGTGATTGCGTCTGTCATGGTAAGGTGTCGATCAAGCGCCGCGATCAAATAGCCCGTAAAGGTGTCGCCGGCACCTGTCGTGTCGACAACCTTGACCGCATAGGCAGGGAAAAACTGTTCGCTTTTCCCCGTGTTAGAGACCCATTTACAGCCGTTTTCACCCAAGGTGACAATGATATCATCGATAGGAAGCTGATCCAGCGGTTGCCCCAGCGCCTGAACCAGATCCGCCGCTTCGCCCTCGTTCAAGACCAGCAAATCGACATCACCCATCACGTCAGCCACGACTTCTGCCTCGAACGGGGCGGCGGCATATGCCACGCGAAGCCCTAGCGTTTTCGCGGTGCGCGCTGCAAATTCCTGACCCAGGGTTTCGTTCTGCATCAGCAGGAAATCACCGGGCGACGCTTCGGACAGGGCCGCACCGATGATCCTGTCGTCAACCTCGTAATTTGCACCGGCGAGTAGAACGATATTATTCTCGCCATCGTCGGCGACACAAATATTTGCGTGACCCGTCGGCACGTTGATCATGTGAATATGTTGCGTTTCAACCCCATATTCCAACAGACGTTCAACCGCCCATTTCCCGTCAGGCCCGACAGCGCCGATATGCATAACACGGGTGCCAGCACGGGCGGCGGCGACCGACATATTGGCGCCCTTGCCACCTAAACCTTGGTTAAAACCCTCGGCTGCGATCGTTTCGCCGGGTTTCGGCAAATGACGCAGATAATAGAAATTATCCGCGTTGATCGAGCCGAGGTTCCAGATCATTCGCCGACCTTACACGCCGCCAAGATTGCCATGTTCAGAATATCATTTGCCGTCGATGTTGTTGAACAAATCTGGATCGATTTATCCAAGCCCGTCAAAATCGGGCCAATCACCGTTGCACCAGCCATTTCCTGCATCAATTTAACCGAGATGCTTGCCGAATGCCGCGCCGGAACAACCAAAATATTCGCGGGCCCCGTCAACCGCGAGAACGGATAGTTCTTTTGGCTTTCGGCATTCAGCGCGACATCGACGGTCATCTCGCCTTCGTATTCAAAGTTAACGCCGCGAGTATCAAGAACGTTTGGCGCGCGTTGCATTTTCTCGGCACGCTCGGAAATTGGATAGCCGAAGGTCGAAAAACTGACAAAAGCCACACGGGGTTCAAGCCCCAGATGCCGCGCAACTTTGGCACCGCTTTCAGCGATGTTCGCCAGATCATTTTCGTCGGGCCATTCGTGCACCAGCGTATCGCCGATAAACACGATCCGGCCTTTGTGCAGAACAGCCGTAATGCCGACCGCGCCATGTTGGGCGTCAGCGTTGAAAACGTGGTTAATACGCTCGAGCACATGTGCTGATTTGCGCGTCGCACCTGTTACCAGACCATCACCATGCCCGTGCGCCAACATCAAAGCCGCAAAAACATGGCGGTCGCGCGCGGCAAGGCGGTGAATGTCTTTGCTGTCGAAACCCCGACGTTTCAGGCGGTCATATAGAAACGTTTTATATGCTTCCAAGTGGGTTGTATTGGCCGCGTTCACGACCTCGAGCTCGCGATAGGCATCTTCCAAACCGGCGGCGGCCAGTTTGGCTTTTACGTCATCGGCACGCCCGACAACCAACGCCTTGCCCAGACCGGACCGTTGATAGGTCACGGCGGCGCGCAGCACCTTGGGGTCGTCGCCTTCGGCAAAGATCATCCGCGCTTGGTTCGCACGGGCACGGGCGTTAATCCCGCGCAAGATGTTCGCCGTCGGGTCCATGCGCGACTTCAGGCTCAGCTCGTAGGCGTCCATGTCGATGATCGGGCGCCGCGCCACGCCAGTGTGCATACCGGCGCTGGCCACGGCGGGCGGAATGCGGTGGATCAAACGGGGGTCAAACGGCGTAGGGATGATATAATCACGACCAAAGCTCAGATTTTTACCATAGGCCAACGCGACCTCGTCCGGCACATCCTCGCGCGCTAGGTTTGCCAACGCATGGGCGCAAGCGATCTTCATCTCGTCATTGATGGCGCGGGCGTGAATATCCAGCGCACCACGGAACAGATAGGGAAAGCCCAGCACGTTGTTTACTTGGTTCGGATAATCGCTGCGACCCGTGGCAACGATGGCGTCAGGGCGAACTTCGTGGGCCTCTTCCGGTGTGATTTCAGGATCGGGGTTCGCCATTGCGAAAATCACCGGATTATCCGCCATGCTGGCAACCATTGCCGGGGTTACGGCACCCTTGACCGACACGCCCAAGAACACATCGGCGTCTTTCATTGCCTCTTCCAGACTACGCAATTCGGTTGCCGCAGCGTGGGCCGATTTCCACTGGTTCATACCTTCGGTACGGCCCTGATAGATCACACCTTTGGTGTCACACATGATGCAGTTGTTATGCTGTGCGCCCATCGCTTTCAGCAGCTCAAGACAGGCGATCCCGGCAGCGCCAGCACCGTTTAACACAATGCGCACATCTTCGATTTTCTTGCCCGAGATATGCAGCGCGTTCAGCAGACCGGCCGCACAAATCACTGCCGTCCCGTGCTGGTCATCGTGAAAGACGGGAATATCCATCTCTTCTTTCAGACGCTGTTCAATGATGAAACATTCCGGGGCCTTGATATCCTCAAGGTTAATGCCGCCAAAGGTCGGGCCCATCAATTTAACCGCATTGATGAACGCTTCGGGGTCTTCGGTATCCAGCTCGATATCGATCGAATTCACATCCGCAAACCGTTTGAACAGAACCGCCTTGCCTTCCATCACCGGCTTTGACGCCAACGCCCCCAGATTACCCAAACCCAAGACAGCCGTCCCGTTTGAAATCACCGCAACCAGATTGCCCTTGTTGGTGTAATCATACGCCAATTCAGGGTTTTCAGCGATGGATTCACAGGGCACAGCAACGCCGGGCGAATACGCCAGACTAAGATCGCGCTGCGTTGTCATAGGGACAGTCGCCGAAATCTCGAACTTGCCGGGCGTTGGCTCTAGGTGAAAGGCAAGCGCCTCTTCGGATGTGATACGGTTCTTGGACACTGGAGAAGCTTCCCTGTTGTTTTAGGGCTTAATATCGACGAACCGCCCTGCGTACAATCATGATGGCGCTCACAGTCGGAAGACGTAGCGCACCCAGTTGCGTTAACTGGTGAATATGCCATCCCGATTTCGCAAATCAGGCCATAAACGCGCCTTGGCTGATCAGGATCGCCCCTTTCATGCCAGCCCTTGTTTTTGTAGACAGACATATGCCGAACAGGGGTTTGTAGTGAGCGACGAAAAAATCACGCCAATGATGGCGCAGTATCTCAAGTTGAAGGCGCAATATCCCGATGCCTTGCTGTTTTACCGCATGGGCGACTTCTATGAGATGTTTTTTGATGATGCCGTCGCCGCAGCCGAAGCGTTGGATATTGCGCTAACCAAACGGGGCAAGCATGGTGGCGAAGACATCGCAATGTGTGGCGTTCCGGTTCATGCCGCCGAAGGGTACCTGCTGACGCTGATCCGCAAGGGGTTTCGCGTCGCCGTCTGCGAACAAATGGAAAGCCCCGCGGAAGCCAAAAAACGTGGATACAAGGCGATCGTCAAACGCGATGTGGTGCGTTTGGTAACGCCCGGCACATTGACCGAAGAATCCCTTCTCGACGCGCGGCGCCATAATTTCCTTGCCGCTTTTGCCGAGGTCCGCGGCCAACATGCCCTGGCTTGGGTGGATATTTCCACCGGCGCATTTCACGTGATGCCCTTAACCTTGGCCCGGCTCGGCCCGGAACTGGCGCGCCTGTCCCCCTCGGAACTAATCGTATCGGAGACGAAAGAAGACGATCTGCGCGAGTTGGTTGCCGACTTTAATCTATCGCTAACGCCCCTCGCCCGTTCCGCATTTGACAGCACCAGCGCCGAGAAAAGCGTTTGTGATCTGTTCGGGGTCAGCTCGCTTGATGCGTTTGGCAGTTTTGAACGCGCTGATATTTCGGCCATGGGTGCCGTTATCGAATATCTTGAAATCACCCAAAAGGGGAAACTGCCCCTGCTGCGCCCGCCGCAAAAGGAATCCGAGGCCCGCAGCGTTCAGATTGATACCGCCACGCGCCGCAATCTTGAACTGACCCACGCCCTTTCTGGTGGCCGCGCCGGTACGCTGCTGTCTGTCATGGACAAAACGGTAACTGCTGGTGGCGGGCGTCTGTTGGAACGACGTATTTCATCCCCATCCCGCGTATTAGAGACGATTCATGCCCGGCTGGACGCAATAACCTTTGCCCTTGAGAACAGCCGTTTGCGCCAAGATCTTCGCGAACATCTACGCAATGTTCCCGATCTCGAACGTGCATTGTCACGCCTGTCGCTAGACCGCGGCGGTCCCCGTGATCTGGCCGCAATTCGCAATGGCCTCGCAGAAGCCAGCCAACTTGCAGACAAGACCGACAGCAGCGACATCCCCGATCTTTTGTCTCAAGCAATCAAAGGGTTGCGGGGTCACGATCCGCTTATTGATCTGCTGGATCAGGCGCTGATTGCCGAACCACCGCTTTTGGCCCGCGATGGTGGGTTCATCGCCCCCGGCTATAATAGCGAACTCGACGAAGTCCGCACCCTGCGCGACGAAGGCCGCAGCGTTATCGCGCAAATGCAGCAGGAATTCGTTTCGACAACGGGGATTTCCGCCCTCAAGATCAAGCACAACAACGTCTTGGGCTATTTCATCGAAGTCACCTCGACCCACGCCGAAAAAATGCTGTCAGCGCCGCTATCCGAAACCTTCATCCACCGGCAAACCACGGCAAACCAAGTCCGCTTTACCACCGTAGAACTGTCCGAAATGGAAACCAAAATCCTCAACGCGGGCAATCACGCGCTTGAGATTGAAAAACGGCTCTATGAAACGCTAAAAGCCGCAATTCTGGCGGAGGCAGGTCCGATTGGTGTCGTCTCTGCGGGTCTGGCCGAGATTGATTTGGCCACCGCGCTGTCCGAATTGGCGCAGTCCGAAAACTGGGCCAAGCCACGCGTTGATAACTCTCGTGCTTTTGATATTTCAGGCGGGCGCCATCCCGTTGTCGAACGCGCCCTGTCGCAACAGTCCGGTGCCGCCTTTATCGCCAATGATTGCACATTGTCCGCAAGCGGCGAAAACGCACAAATCTGGCTGCTGACCGGTCCGAACATGGCGGGTAAATCCACCTTTCTGCGCCAGAACGCGCTAATCGCCTTGATGGCGCAAATGGGCAGCTATGTCCCGGCGACCGCCGCACATATCGGGTTGGTCAGCCAAATTTTCAGCCGCGTCGGCGCATCTGACGATCTTGCCCGCGGGCGATCGACCTTCATGGTTGAAATGGTCGAAACCGCAGCAATCCTTAATCAGGCAGATGACCGTGCCTTGGTCATTCTGGATGAAATCGGACGTGGCACAGCAACCTATGACGGGCTTTCGATTGCATGGGCAACATTGGAACATCTGCACGATGTGAACCGCTCGCGCGCACTGTTCGCCACGCATTACCACGAGATGACCGCGCTATCGAACAAACTGGACGGCGTCGAAAATGCGACCGTCACGGTCAAAGAATGGGAAGGCGAGGTCATCTTTCTTCACGAGGTGAAGAAGGGTGCCGCTGACAGATCATACGGTGTTCAAGTCGCCCAGCTCGCGGGCCTGCCGCAATCCGTCATCGCCCGCGCCCGTGTTGTTCTCGAAGCGCTTGAAAAAGGCGAACGCGAAGGCGGAGCCACGCAAAAAACGCTGATCGACGACCTGCCACTATTTGCCGTCAGCCCGACGCCACCACCACAACCCGCAAAGGCATCCAAAGTCGAAACAGCCCTCGCTGATATCTTACCGGATGAACTCACACCCCGCGAAGCCCTTGATCTGCTTTACAAACTAAAAGAGGCGGCCAAAGATTGACCGCCTCCCTCGTATTCCAAATGGAAATAAATCCTCCCCGAAGGGTCCGCAGCCAGATCAAAACGCCTTAGCTTGCGGGCATTGACGAAACGCCAACTTGCGCAGGGCGCAACAGGCGGTCGTGCAACATGAATCCCTCGGTCGCGACCTGAATGATCTCTCCGGCTACGGTGCCAGGAACCGGTGCTTCGAACATCGCCTGATGCTGCTGCGGGTCAAACTTGTCACCAACCTCGGGGGCGATAACTTCAATGCCGTGCTTTTTGAACACGTTCAAAAGCTCGCGCATTGTCAGCTCGATCCCCTCCAGCAACGGCCCTGAAATCACGCGCTGCTCTTCCGTCACGGCTTCCAACGCGCGCTTCATGTTGTCGTACACTGGCAGCATGTCGCGGGCCAGTTTGGACCCACCATAGTTTTCTGCTTCACGACGGTCTTTATCCGACCGCTTGCGCGCGTTTTCGGCATCGGCCAGCGCGCGCATAAAGCGGTCTTTCAATAGGTCACGCTCGGCGCGCAGCTGATCCAGCTCCAACGCTTCATCGCCAATCTCTTCCATTTCATCCGCATAGGTTTCGGCCTCTGCATCATCAATGTTATCCAAAAATTCGTTGTCTCTCGGCTCTGCCATATTCCACCTCTAGCTGCGGTTCGAGATAAGTTTCCCAACCAGCTGCGCCGTGTAATTCACAATCGGCACGATACGTCCATAATTAAGGCGGGTGGGGCCAATCACGCCGACGGCACCAATCACCTTACGATCAGCGTTCATATAAGGGGAAACGACCAGAGAGGAACCCGAAAGTGAAAAAAGTTTGTTCTCAGACCCAATAAAAATGCGCACACCGTCCCCACCATCCGCAAGTTCGAGAAATTCAGCAATATCCCGCTTACGTTCCAGATCATCGAACAATTGCCGGATCAGCTCTACATTCTCGGCCTCACCCTCGGTGTTGATCAAATTCGAACGGCCCCGCACGATCAACCGCTCGGGGTGTTCTCCGTCATCTTGCCACAAGGCCAATCCGCTTTCGACCAACTGCCTGGCCAGAATATCAATCTCTTGTCGGCGCTGGTTGATCTGAACCGTAATGGTCCGCTGAAGCTCCGATATGGTTTTGCCTTCAACCAACGCATTCAGAAAATTTGCCGCCTCTCGCATACTGCTGGGCGTTTGACCCGGCGGCGGTGTGAACAGGCGATTTTCCACATGACCGTCTGAAAACACGAGCACGACTAAGGCTCTATCCTGCGAAAGAGAGACGAATTCGATATGTTTGATCGGTGCTTCGTGTTTCGGGGTCAGCACCAAAGACGCGCCTTGCGTCACGCCAGACAGGGCTGATCCGACACGGTCCAATATGCCGCCAACATCGGCACCATTATCGCCCATGGTCGCATCGATTTTTTCGCGGTCGATATCCGTCGGATCACCGATTTCGATCATCCCGTCGACGAACATCCGCAGCCCCATTTGCGTCGGAATACGGCCCGCGCTGACATGGGGACTGCCAAGCAAACCCATATACTCCAGATCCTGCATCACGTTCCGGATCGTCGCGGCGCTTACCTTTTCGCTGAAATCCCGTGTCAGCGTGCGGGACCCCACCGGATCACCATTCGCCAGATATCCTTCGACCACCCGGCGAAACACCTCGCGCGACCGATCATTCATTTCATCTAGAACTGTAGGTATTTTTTCCATGATGACTTAGTAGAAGGGCTAGAGCCCGAAACGTCAATCGGGGTTGCATCAACACAGCGTGCGGCGTTATCCCCGATGTAAATCAAAAAGGATAATCTTATGCGCCCCTCCGGTCGGAAACTTGACGAAATGCGTGCCGTGTCTGTTGAAACAGGCTTTACCAAACACGCCGAAGGCTCTGCCCTGATCAAGATGGGTGATACGCATGTCCTGTGCACCGCCACCATCGAAGACCGCGTGCCGCCGTTTATCAAAGGGTCGGGTCTGGGCTGGGTCACTGCAGAATACGGCATGTTGCCCCGCGCCACGAACACCCGCATGCGTCGTGAATCTGCGATGGGCAAACAAGGCGGGCGTACCGTTGAAATCCAGCGCTTGATCGGCCGTGCCCTGCGCGCGGGCGTTGATCGCAGCGCATTGGGCGAACGTCAGATCACCATCGACTGTGATGTTTTGCAGGCCGACGGCGGCACGCGCTGTGCGTCCATCACGGGTGGTTGGATCGCGTTGAAACTGGCCGTGAACAAACTGATGAAAGCCGGCGACGTTACCAGCGACCCTTTGGTTGATCCGGTCGCGGCGATCAGCTGCGGTATCTATGCCGGTCAGCCGGTTCTTGATCTCGACTACCCCGAGGATTCAGAGGCAGGCGTTGATGGAAACTTTATCATGACCAGCACCGGTCGGTTGATTGAAATCCAAATGAGCGCTGAGGGATCGACTTATTCCCGTGACCAAATGAACCAGCTGATGGACCTTGCTGAAAAAGGTGTGACCGAGCTGGTTAATATTCAAAAAGAAGCCACCGCATGACACGTAAATTCACCGGCGATCAAATCCTGATCGCCACCCACAACGCTGGCAAGCTCAAGGAAATGGCCGAACTTTTCGCGCCCTTCGGTGTGCGCGTTGTCGGTGCCGCCGAGATGAAGCTGGCCGAGCCGGAAGAAACTGAAGACAATTTTATCGGTAACGCCCGGATCAAGGCTGTTGCCGCGGTAAAAGCCACCGGCCTGCCTGCCCTCGCGGATGATTCCGGCATCGAGGTCGAGGCACTGGATGGTGCCCCCGGCGTCTATACCGCTGACTGGTCCGAGACCCCCAATGGCCGCGACTTCGTTATGGCGATGACGAAAACCCATAACTTGCTCGAGGAAAAGAACGCCCCTCACCCGCGCCGCGCACGGTTTTGCGCGACTTTGGTGCTCGCGTGGCCCGACGGGCACGAAGAGATCTTCGAAGGTCGTGCAAACGGAACCCTGGTATGGCCCATGCGCGGCGAGATCGGCCATGGCTATGACCCCATGTTCCAGCCCGATGGCTATGATCAGACATTTGGCGAAATGTCCCATGACGAGAAAAACAAAATCAGCCACCGCGCTGATGCGTTCACCAAACTGACGTCGACCTGTTTTGACTGAAGACTGGCGTCAGGGCGGTTTCGGGCTCTATATCCACTGGCCCTTTTGCGAGGCTAAATGCCCGTATTGTGACTTTAACAGCCACGTTAGTCGCACAATTGATCAACGCGCCTGGCGTGACGCCTATCTGCTTGAACTTGAACGCGGGGCCGCAGAAACCAAAGGGCGCGTGCTGAATGCCGTGTTTTTTGGCGGCGGCACACCCAGCTTGATGGACCCCGAGATCGTCGCGGATGTGATTGCTGCGATCTATCGGCTTTGGCCCGTCGCAAATGACATGGAAATCACCCTCGAAGCGAACCCTGGATCGGTCGAGGCCGGACGTTTCAAAGGGTTTCGTGACGCAGGCGTGAACCGCGTATCGATGGGCATTCAAGCGTTAAACGATGCCGACGTCAAAAGGCTTGGCCGCATTCACACCGCCGCCGAGGCATTAGCTGCCTTTGATATTGCCCGTTCGACATTTGACCGGGTTAGTTTTGATCTGATTTATGGCCGCCAAAACCAAACGCTGTCCGATTGGCGGGCCGAACTGAAACAGGCACTATCTCTAGCGATAGACCATGTTTCTCTTTATCAGCTGACCATCGAACAGGGCACCGCTTTTGGTGATCGCTATGCGATTGGCAAGCTGCGCGGACTGCCTGACGATGATCTGGGCGCGGATATGTACGCCGCCACACAAGAGATTTGCGACGAGATGGGAATGCCATCCTATGAGGTTTCCAACCATGCTCGTGACGGCGCGCAGTCGCGGCACAATCTGATCTATTGGCGCTACGGCGACTACCTGGGGATCGGGCCCGGCGCGCATGGGCGGTTAACGCAAAATGGCACTCGTTTTGCCACCGAATGCTTTAGCAACCCCAAGCGGTGGCTCGATGCTTCTGCCTCTGGCCAGACCGAAAAACCGCGAGAGATGCTCGCCCCAGCGGATCAAGCTAGCGAATTTCTGATGATGGGCTTGCGCTTGAAGGAAGGCGTTGACCTAAAACGCTACACCGCGCTGGCTGGCGCCCCCCTTGCAAAGAAAAAGATCATCCGGATGCAAGACATCGGGATGATCAATTTGGTTCAGGATCAGTTAACCGTTACAAACCAAGGTTTTATGGTTCTTAACGCAATTTTGGCAGAGCTACTCTCCGACTAGCTGCCAGAGATCAGCCGGCACAGCTCGTCCAGCTCATCCATTGTCTTGTAGCTCAGCACCATCTGGCCCGATTCTTGGCCGGGCTTGTGGTTCAATGTCACCTTCATACCCAAGCTGGCAGACAGATCGCCCTCCAGCGCGCGGGTGTCTGCGTCTTTCTCTGCCATCGTTTTCGGCGTTTTTCTCTCGCCGGTATCACTGCCGCCAGCTTGATCCTTTTTAACCAAGGCCTCTGTCGCGCGAACCGACAAGCCGCCAGCGATAATCTGCTTGGCCAGCTTTACCGGATCATCCGCAGGGACCAGCGTTCTGGCGTGACCTGCGGTCAAATCGCCCACCCGCACCATCTCAAGCACGCTTTCAGGAAGGTTCAAAAGCCGCAACAAGTTCGCGATATGGCTACGGCTTTTGCCAAGCGCCTCGGCCATTTTCTCTTGGGTGTGGCCGAATTTGTCCATCAGCTGACGGTAACCGGCGGCCTCCTCGATCGAGTTCAGGTCGGCGCGCTGGATGTTTTCGATAATCGCGACCTCAAGGACCTCAACATCGGTAAATTCGCGAACAATAACAGGGAGTTCGTGCAATTTCGCCATCTGGGACGCGCGCCAGCGGCGTTCGCCTGCGACAATCTCAAACGTTCCATCCTGCCTTTGGCGCACGATCAACGGCTGGATGACGCCCTTTTCCTTGATCGAATTCGCCAAATCGTCCAGATCTTCGGGGTCAAACCGTTTTCTTGGCTGCTCTGGGTTCGGCGAAATCTGTTCAATCGGCACGTACCGTTCGGCGGCACCTTCGGATGCAACCGACTGCGTCTCGGCCACATCTGCCATCAATGCCGAAAGGCCGCGCCCAAGCCCGCGCCGTTTTTCTTTGTCTGCCATCATTCTGCCCCTAGATTACGCCGTTTTCTAAAATCTCTCGCGCGAGATCGCGGTACGCCTTTGCGCCCTTGGACCCGCTATCATAGCTTAACACCGGCATCGAAAAACTGGGTGCTTCGCTCACGCGCACATTTCGAGGGATCACTGTTTTGTAAACAAGTTCTCCCAAATTCGCGCGCGCATCTTGCTCAACTTGTTGAGACAGATTGTTACGCTGATCGTACATTGTCAGCACAACCCCTTCAATCCGAAGGTTTTTGTTCCCGCTTTGCCGCACTTCTCGTATCGTCAGCATAAGCTGCGAAAGCCCCTCAAGCGCAAAAAATTCGCTTTGCAGCGGCACCAAAACCGAATGTGCTGCAATCATCGCGTTTACAGTCAGCAAGTTCAGCGACGGTGGGCAATCGATCAAAATGTAGTCGAATGCATACCCGTCCATCTGGGTCTGACGCAGCGCATCGTGCAAAAGAAAGCTTCGCTTTTCATTCGAGATCAATTCCAGGTCAGCAGAACTAAGGTCCACCGTCGCCGGTACGATATGCAAGCCTGGTGTCTCGGTATCTAAGATCACCTTTTCCAAGGCAATATCTTCGAGGAGAAGCTCATATGTTGTGTATTCCCGGTCATCAACATCAATACCTAGGCCGGTAGACGCATTTCCTTGCGGATCAAGATCTACCACCAGAACCCGCATATCCTGCTCAGCAAGGGCCGCAGCTAGGTTAATCGTCGTTGTCGTCTTACCCACTCCGCCTTTCTGATTTGCCACCGCTATAATCTTGGGGCCCACAGGGCGCGAGAGATCAGACATGGGAAATATCCTTGATTCTAAGTACAGCCGCCGAAGGATTCGTTAAACTAGGAATAGGCTCACAGGTATAGTGCCAGAGGGCTTTAGCGTCAGCGTCTTCAGTCTTCCAGTTTTCGCCCTTCGGGAAAAGCGCGATACCGTCTTTTCTTAGGTGCAGATCAGCGTATCCAAGCAGCGTAGACAAGTCAGAAAGCGCACGGGCGGACAAAATATCTGCCTCAAGCCCCGGAATCTGCTCAATCCGCTTGTTAATCACCTCGCCGCTCAATCCAAGTTCGCGAATTGCAGTGCGCAGGAAAACACACTTGCGCTGATCGCTTTCCACCAAAGTGAATTTCGTATCGCATCCGTCTTGTTTGGCTAAGATTGCCAATACAATTGCTGGGAACCCGCCACCGCTGCCCAGATCCACCCAGTTATTAACTTGGGGCGCATGACGATAAAGCTGAACCGAATCGTTGATGTGACGTTCCCAAATATGGGGAACGCTGGGCTTGGAGATCAGATTGATCTTTGCCGTCCATCTTTCGACAAGCTGGGCGAACTGGGTAAGCTGATCGAATGTTTCACGTGAAACATCTTCCCCTTCAAAAGCACTCACGCCGATTTCTTTCGGCTGCCGCGTTTCAGATGTGATAGAATAAGGGTTAAGGCGGCCGGCGTCATACCATCAATCCGCGCTGCTTGAGCAAGGTTCGTGGGTGCGGTTTTCTCAAGCTTTGAAGTAAGTTCATTCGAAAGGCCATCAATTATGCGGTAGTCAAAATTCGATGGAATAACATGGGCTTCGTCCTTCTGAAGAAGGTCAATATCCCGCTGTTGCCGGGCGATATAGTTCGCATAAAGTGCGTCCCGTTCCACCTGACGACGAATATCATTCGCAACATCAGCGAGCGCCGGATTCAAAGTGATGAGATCTTCGAACACAACATCTGGGAAAGCCAAAAGCTGGAAGCCCGTCCGCTTTGTCCCGTCTTGATTGATCTTGATACCCGCCTCAGCAATTTCCTTAGGCGACCATTCCGTGCTTGAAAGAACCCGCATGGCTTCCTCCATCCGGCTCATCTTGTCCGTAAACACCTCAGAACGTTCGGTCGACACGCACCCAAGCTGCATCGCCACTGGTGTTAAGCGCTGGTCAGCGTTGTCTGCGCGCAAAGACAGTCGGAATTCTGCCCGGGATGTGAACATGCGATAGGGTTCGGTCACGCCTCTGGTCGTCAGGTCGTCGATCATCACACCAATATAGCTCTGCGCGCGGCTGAAAATAACAGGCTCCTTGCCTTGGGCGTCCAGCGCAGCATTCAAACCAGCGACAAGGCCCTGCGCGGCCGCTTCCTCATATCCTGTTGTGCCGTTAATTTGGCCAGCAAGGTAGAGCCCGGGAACACTGCGCACCCTTAGTGTCAGGTCCAGTGCCCTTGGATCGACGTAATCATATTCAATCGCGTAACCCGGTTGGAGAATTTCGACGTTTTCCAATCCGGCCATCGAACGTACGTATTCCAGCTGCACATCTTCGGGCAGCGACGTGGATATTCCATTCGGATAGATCGTGTGGTCGTCCGCCCCCTCAGGCTCAAGAAAAACCTGATGCGACGTTTTATCGGCGAAGCGTACAACCTTATCTTCGATTGAGGGACAATACCGCGGCCCGACGCCTTCGATGTGGCCGCCGTACATCGCCGATCTTTCAAGGTTACGCTTGATGATCTCGTGCGTCTTCTCGTTCGTATGCGTTATGCCACAAGATATCTGCTTGGCCGATACGCCATTGGACATAAAGGAAAAAACAACAGGCTCATCATCGCCTGGCTGCATTTCAAGGTTCGTCCAGTCAATTGTGCGGCCATCCAAGCGTGGGGGCGTGCCTGTTTTCAAACGACCCAAAGGGAGGTTGAAGGAATCGATACGGTTCGCCAAATCAACAGACGCTTTATCGCCCATCCGCCCACCGGAGCGCGAAACGTCACCGATATGGATGACGCCGCGCAGAAAGGTCCCCGTTGTAAGAATGACAGATTTCGCGCGGATCGACGTACCATCCGCAAGAATGGCACCGCACACTCTGTTGTCTTCAACAATAAAATCAACAACTTCGCCTTCGACAATCTCGAGGTTTTCGCGTTTCTCCGTCTCGGCAAGCATTTCGGATCTATAGATGCCTCGGTCTGCTTGGGCGCGTGGGCCTTGTACCGCTGGCCCTTTACGCCGGTTTAGCAGTCGGAATTGAATGCCCGCCTTGTCAGCGACGCGCCCCATCACACCGTCCATTGCATCGATCTCGCGAACAAGGTGACCCTTGCCCAAACCACCAATGGCCGGATTACACGACATAACGCCGATGCCATCACGCGACATCGTTATCAGCGCGGTTGAAGCACCGATTCGAGCGGAAGCATGTGCTGCCTCCGCACCTGCGTGCCCGCCGCCAATAACAATGACTTCAAAATGTTTCACGTGAAACACTCCATCTATTTACCCAAGCAAAAGCTGGAAAATATTACATCCAGCAAGTTTTCTACGTCGATACGACCGACCAATGCTTCTAGTGCACGAATCGAATGCCGTAGTTCTTCTGCAGCTATATCATATTGATCCGGCCCGTGATCCAGAACTGACATAGCAAATGCTAACCCATCAGCGGCTTTCTGCAAGGCCACCCGGTGGCGTTCATGCGTCGCCAGCCCTGCGGTCAAGCTCCGGGTCTTTAAAACAGACTGAACCCGTGTGATCAGGTCCGATACGCCCTGCCCAGTTATACCAGAGATAGAACCCGGGGTATCATCTCGCAAGTCCGCCTTGGGCAAAAGGCGAATATCATCTGGTTTCGCCCTGATTGGAAGCTCCTCCCCCTCCTCCACCAAAAAAACCCGCAAATCGGCGGCCTCTGCCCGCGACATGGCGCGGTCGATTCCGATTGCCTCGACCTCATCCGCGCCTTCTCTTAGGCCGGCAGTATCCAGCAAAGTCACTGGGAGGCCGCCCATATCCATACGAACTTCGATAACGTCACGGGTTGTGCCTGCAATCGAAGACGTAATTGCGGCGTCCCGCCCGGCTAAGGCATTCAAAAGCGTGGATTTTCCCGCGTTTGGCTTACCAATGATCGCGACCTCGAACCCTGTCCGGATACGCTCGGCGGTGTGGGTGCCCTTAATCTCTTTTAGTAGATCGTCATTGACCGAAGTCAGCAGATCCCTGACTTCTGCGGAAACATCTACGGGAACGTCTTCGTCCGCGAAATCGATTGTCACTTCTAACAGAGCTGCGGCGCGGATCAGCTTTTCCCGCCACGCGTCTACGCGTTGACCCAGATGGCCAGATAAAACCCTAAGCGCTTGTTTACGTTGTGCTTCTGTTTCAGCCTCGATCAAGTCACCCAGCCCTTCGACTTGGGTCAGATCAAGCTTGCCGTTTTCCATCGCGCGGCGGGTGAACTCTCCCGGATCGGCGAGCCGCGTATCAGGGAAAGTTGATAGCAGTTCAAGAACCGCTTTTACGACGGCGATGCTGCCGTGAAGATGCAATTCAACAACGTCTTCGCCCGTAAAGCTGCTTGGCCCTTTGAAGGCCAAGACCAACGCACTGTCGATCGTATCACCATTTAGATCGACGATCGGTCGCACCGCAGCGTGACGTATTGCGGGCAGCGGATGCGCTATTTTTTCGGCGATTTCAAAAGCATTGGGACCAGAGATACGAATAACGCAAACCCCAGCACGCCCTTGCGCTGTAGCCTGAGCAAAAATCGTATCCATTTGTCTAACCCACTGTTATAATTTGATAACTTAGGTATTCATTGAATCGAAGAAATCCGAATTCGTCTTGGTCTGCTTCAGCTTTCCGATCAGGAATTCGATCGCATCCGTCGTACCCATCGGGTTCAGAATGCGACGCAGAACAAAGGTTTTCTGTAGGTCAATTTTATCAACCAGCAGATCCTCTTTGCGTGTACCGGATTTCAGAATATCAATCGCAGGGAACACACGTTTGTCCGCAATCTTGCGATCCAGAACGATTTCAGAGTTACCAGTACCTTTGAATTCCTCAAAGATAACCTCGTCCATGCGGCTGCCGGTGTCGATCAACGCAGTCGCGATGATGGTCAACGATCCGCCCTCTTCGATGTTACGAGCGGCACCAAAGAAACGCTTGGGGCGCTGCAAGGCGTTCGCATCAACACCACCGGTCAGAACCTTGCCCGACGATGGCACAACGGTGTTAAACGCGCGACCCAGACGGGTGATCGAATCAAGCAGGATGACAACGTCACGCTTGTGCTCGACCAGACGCTTGGCCTTTTCGATAACCATCTCGGACACCGCAACGTGACGGGTGGCGGGTTCATCGAAGGTCGAGGAAACGACTTCGCCCTTAACCGACCGCTGCATGTCAGTAACTTCTTCGGGGCGTTCATCAATCAGCAAAACGATCAGGTAACATTCCGGGTGGTTCTGTTCGATCGAGTTGGCAATGTTCTGAAGAAGAACGGTTTTACCAGTCCGCGGCGGGGCAACGATCAAGCAACGCTGGCCTTTACCAATCGGGGACACAAGATCGATAATCCGGGAGGACCGGTCTTTGACGGTGGGGTCGTTAACCTCCATCGTCAGACGTTCGTCCGGATACAGAGGCGTCAGGTTTTCAAATGCGACTTTGTGACGGGCCTTTTCAGGCTCTTCAAAGTTGATCTTGGTCACCTCGGTCAGGGCGAAATAACGCTCTGTATCGTCGGGCGCCTTAATCAAACCTTCGATCGTGTCACCGGTGCGCAGAGAATGCTGGCGGATCATTTCAGGTGAAACGTAAATATCATCGGGGCCCGGCAAATAGTTTGCTTCGGGTGACCGCAAAAATCCGAACCCGTCTTGCAGCACTTCCAACACACCGTCGCCCGAGATTTCCCAGCCCTCATCTGCGCGTTCACGCAGAATCTGGAACATCATCTCGCCTTTGCGCATGGTCGACGCGTTTTCGATCTCAAGCTCTTCGGCCATCGCCAAGAGGTTCTTGGGGGTCTGCGCCTTAAGATCAGCGAGGTTCAGCGTTTCGGTTGTCATGGAAATATCCTGTACCGGCCCGATCAGATCAGGCGGGTCGTATCGTTAAATTTGGCAGACGGATGCATTCCCAGAACTGGGTGCGAGGCGATACATAGTCAGATAAGGCGCTTTCGTCAATCCGGTTAGAATTTCACGACCACGGACAGGACGATGATGATCATTAAAACCGTCGGGACTTCGTTCATCATCCGGTATTGTTTGCCTGTTAGGGTATTCTGACCGGCGGCAAACCCTTTAACCCTCGCGTACAGCCATTCATGGAACCCTGTCATTGCGATCACGGCACATGCCTTGGTCCAGGGCCATATCATCGACCAATCGACGATGCCGGGCGTAAAAACCAGGCATAGGCCAAAAACCCACGTGGCGATCATTGCCGGGCGCATGATCACATCGGCCAGCTTGAATTCCATCATCGTAAACAGATCATGCGTCTCGCCCGTTAGGCCGACGCGTTCGATATGGTGAACAAGCAAGCGCGGAAGATAGAACAGCGCGGCCATCCACGATATCACCGCCATGATATGGATCGACTTTGTCCATGGGTAAGCGAGGGCCAGAAGGTCAGACATGTCACACTCCGTTCATTGCCTTCTTTCTAATATAAATAAGAAAAGAAGAAAGATGATGATGTAAGTAGGGAACGTGATTTCTGTGGATTATCGAGATATGCTAATGGTTATCCACCTGTTAACTTTACAAACGGGTTAGGGCTAACAAAAACGGTTGGATGTTAAAAATATTTAAAAATCAGTATGTTAATTGACAAATATCTGATATCTGCCCTGTACAAAACTGTGGATAATTTAAGGGGAAAAGGAAAACACCCGCTTTCCAAGTTATCCTTATCCCACCCCGTACAAAATTGAATAGTCGGGCTGGAAATCTAAGATATCCGTGGGCGGTGTACTGTCTCTCGCATTCTCGGGGATAAGTCCTTAAAAACTCCTAAACATCGCACACAGGTTATCCACATGGTTCAAACCCTCATCCTTGCCTCGGGGTCGTCGATCCGGGCGCAGTTGCTGACGCAGGCGAATATTCCGCATCAGGTCAATGTTGCACGAATAGATGAACAGATGATCAAGGCCGCCTTGCTTTCTGATGGTGCCCCGCCCCGCGATATCGCTGACACACTGGCCGAGATGAAAGCCCGCAGGGTCAGTGACAAAATCCCCGGTGCCTTGGTTTTGGGTTGTGATCAGGTTCTTGATCACCGTGGGGCGTTGTTGTCGAAACCCAAAACCCCGCAGGATGCCATCGATCAGCTGACCAGCCTGCGTGGCGATCGCCATAGTTTGTTGTCCGCTGCCGTCATGGTTGAGGACGGCAAACCGATTTGGCGCCATGTGGGTCAGGTCCGTTTGCGCATGCGCGATGCTTCTGACAGCTATATTGCCGATTACGTGGACCGGAACTGGGATAGCATCCAGCACACCGTTGGATCATATAAATTGGAAGAAGAAGGTGTGCGCCTGTTCAGCGGGATTGAAGGGGATTACTTTAATGTCCTAGGATTACCCCTGATTGAGCTTATCAATTACCTAACGATCCGAGGGGACCTGCCCGCATGAGTTTGCCAAAAATACCGCTTGCTGCTGTGATAGGGTCGCCGATTGCGCAATCGAAATCTCCCCAAATTCATGGCCACTGGTTAAAGACTTTGGGCCTGCAAGGGGCCTATATCCCGATGGATGTTGCACAACAGGATCTGGAGCAGGTGCTGCGGACCATGCCTAAAATGGGTTTCGTGGGTGCCAATATCACCGTCCCGCATAAAGAGGCGGTGATGAATTATGTCGATACAGTCACGGATCGCGCTGCCTTGATCGGTGCGGTGAATACGCTGGTGTTTAGCGACGATGGAAGAATTATTGGCGATAATACAGATGGTTACGGGTTTCTAGAGAACCTGAAAACCGGTGCTCCGAACTGGAATCCTGCCGACGGTCCGGCGGCGGTCTTTGGGGCGGGCGGTGCCGCACGTGCGGTTATTTCGTCGTTGCTGGATGCAGGTGTGCCGGAAATCTTGCTGTCCAACCGGACGCGCGTGCGTGCTGAAAACCTTCAGTCGGTGTTTGGTGCCCGTGTCACCGTGTATGACTGGACGCATGCGGGTAATATGCTGGATCATGCCGCGCTGGTGGTGAATACGACCTCTCTTGGCATGGTGGGCAAGGCTGATTTGCGCGTGCCGTTGGATGGCTTGCGCCCGCAGACCGTTGTGACCGATCTGGTTTACAATCCGCTCAAGACCAATCTGCTGGAAACCGCCGAAAATGTCGGCTGTGTCACCGTTGACGGGCTTGGCATGCTTTTGCATCAGGCGGTTCCTGGCTTTGAACGGTGGTTCGGCACCCGTCCTGTGATCGATGATGCGACCCGCGCGGCGGCACTGCGCTGATGTTTTTGCTGGGGCTGACAGGGTCAATTGGCATGGGCAAATCGACAACCGCCGCCATGTTCGCCGATGCGGGATGCGCCGTGTGGGATGCCGATGCCGCCGTGCATCGTCTTTACGCCAAGGGCGGTGCCGCCGTGCCCGCATTTATGGACGCTTTTCCTGAGGCGGTGATTGACGGTGCTGTCTCGCGGCCTGCGCTCAAGACGATTATTGCCAATGATCCCAACGCGTTGAAAAAGATCGAAGGGATCGTGCATCCCTTGGTCGGCAAGGACCGGGCCGCCTTCTTGGAGAATGCGAGCGCTGACATTATCGTTCTGGATATTCCGCTGATCTTTGAAACAGGTGGTGATAAACGCATGGACGCGGTTGCATGTGTCACTGTTTCAGCGGAAACACAGCAAGAACGCGTTATGGCACGGGGCACGATGACGCTGGAACAGTTCGAAAATATACGGTCCAAGCAGATGCCAAATGATGAAAAATGCGCCCTGTCGGATTATGTGATCGAGACAGATACCCTTGAACACGCCCGCGCCCAGGTATTGGCCATCATCGACGACATCAAAGGAAAACTGACCCATGCGTGAGATCGTTCTTGATACTGAAACTACCGGTTTTGATCCCGAAAGCGGCGACCGCATCGTCGAGATTGGCGCCGTTGAGCTGATGGGGCACGTGGCAACCGGCGAAACCTATCACCAGTATATCAACCCGGAACGCGGCATGCCGGACGAAGCGTTTCAGGTGCACGGGCTTGGTGATGAATTTTTACGCGATAAACCCAAGTTTGCGCATATCGGGCAAAAGTTCCTCGATTTTATCGGAGATTCGAAGCTGATCATCCATAATGCTGCATTCGACATCAAGTTTTTGAATGCTGAACTTAGATGGATGGGGTTGCCGCTGATCCCTTGGGAACAGGCGCTGGATACGCTGGCGATTGCCCGCAAACGGTTCCCCGGATCGCCGGCATCGCTGGATGCATTGTGTCGCCGCTTCGGGATCGACAACACCTCGCGGACGCTTCACGGCGCCTTGCTGGATAGTGAAATTCTGGCCGAAGTGTATCTGGAGCTGATCGGCGGGCGCCAGCCTGACTTTGGCCTGTCAACCAAGCCTGAACGTAAGGCCGGCGATATGTCCCAAGACTGGATGCCAAAGCCGCGGCCCAATCCCCTGCCCTCGCGGATATCGCAGGAAGAAGCCGCCGCCCATGCTGAGTTTGTCAGCAAGCTGGGCGACAGCGCGCTTTGGAAGACGCTTTAGGCGTCTGCTTTTGGTGGGTTTTCTGCCTGACGGCGTGCGATTTCATTGCGGTAAAGTGCAACAAAATCAATGTTTTCCAAGTTAAGCGGCGGGAAGCCACCATCGCGTGTGATGTCGCTGACAACGCGGCGCAGGAACGGGAAAATCATCCGGGGGCATTCGATCAACAAGAACGGGTGCATCTGGTCTTCTGGCACACCTTCGATGTGGAAAATGCCGACATAATCGATCTCAAGCAAGAACAGCATCGCGTCGCCGTCTTTGGCCTTTGATGTCACTTTCAGCTTGATCGCGGATTCATATTGGTTGTCGGCTGAACGCTTTTTCGCATCCAGATTTACCTGAACCTGTACGTCTGGCTGCACATCGGTCGGTGCGCCTTTTTGGGCCATAATATTCTCGAACGACATGTCGCGAATAAACTGACCCATGATGCGCATCTGCGGCTGGGCTGCTTGTGTTGGTTGTGGTGCTGCTTCTTCAGCCATGTTGCGGGCTCCTTGAGAGAAAAAAATGCGTTTGGCTGGCTTTATCAGACCTCGGGGCGGCCCTCAATGCTTTGTCCAGCCTGACGGACGCTGGCCCCTGTTTTCATCGTCGGACAGCTCGTGATATTCGCCATCAATCACGTCACCCTGCATCGGGCGGTGTGGTTGTTTGCGGGTGTTGGTAAACCCGCCGCTGACATTCATAGACCCGCTGACGCTAACCCGCGACCGGATCGCCTGAAACACCACTGACCGAATGCCCGGTACCAACAGGGAAAAACCGATCGCGTCGGTGAAAAACCCCGGCGTTAGCAGCAAAGCGCCTGCAAACAGGATCATCGCGCCGTTGACCAAGGGTTCGGTCGGATCGCGAACCTCGGACAGGGACGATCTGATCTGGCTCATCGCCATGGCACCCTGCGCGCGCATCAAGGATGTGCCGATCAGCGCCGTCAGCACAACAATGGCAAGCGTCCAACCGAGGCCAATTGCCCCACCTATTTGGATAAACAACGCAATTTCAATCAAAGGTACGGCAATAAACGCCAAAAACAGCCACATGGTGCGGGTCCTTTCATAAGGGCCACAGTGGACTTGGCCCGGTTCACACCCTACATAAGGGCAACAGACCCACGTTTCCATGTTTCTCACCAAGAGGTCCCTATGAATTCGCCCCTAATACAGCTTCTGGTGCTTGCCGGCATTGCAGTATTCCTGATTTTGCGTTTGAAAAATGCATTGGGAACGCGCGAGGGGTTTGAAAAAACACCCGAGGTGGATGGCCCCGCCAAGAAATCCGTTGGCCCTGCGTTCGAAGTTATCGAAGGTGGTCCCGATCTGGATATCACCGACCACGCGGCCGAAGGGTCCGACACGGCGATTGCCCTAGCGGATATGAAACGGATCGAGCCGTCCTTTGGCGTAAGTGATTTTCTGGGCGGTGCACGCGGTGCCTATGAGATGATCGTCATGGGGTACGAGCATGGCAATCTGGACGAAATCAAACCGTTCCTGTCCGACGACATCTTTGAAAGCTTTGTCGATGGTGTTGCTGACCGCGAAGATCAGGGCCTGACGGTTGAATCCCATTTCATCGGTATCCGTGAAATGGAACTGGACAACGCGACGATGGACAACGCCACCAACGAGGCTGAATTGACCATCCGGTTTGTCGCGGAAATGACATCGGTTGTGAAAGACAAAGACGGCAATGTCGTCGAGGGCAGCCCAACCGAAGTGATACGTCAAAAAGACACGTGGGTTTTCGCGCGGGTCATGGGCTCGGATGATCCAAATTGGTTGCTCGTTTCTACAGACGGTTAATTCGTGCCTGTGCGGGTACGATGCTGTGGGCGGGCCTGACGGTGCCGCCCGCATTTGCAGATGTGACCTATACCGTTATGGAATTCGGGCAGCTGGATGCGTGGGAAACCGATGACCACGCAGCCGCACTTGCGACATTCCTGAACACCTGCCGTGATATGGAAGACGTGGATTGGCGCAACCTGTGCAGCTTTGCCGAGGCCAACCCCGACCCGCGTCAGTTCTTTGAGCTGTTCTTTCGCCCTGTCCTGATCGAAGACGGCCAAGACGCCATGTTTACCGGCTATTTTGAACCCGAACTGGATGGCGATCTGTATCCATCATCGCGGTTTAAATACCCCATCTATTCGATGCCGAAAGAGGCAAAAGCAAACAATCCCTGGCTGCCGCGTCGGGATATTCTGGACACCGACGTGATGAAGGGCCGCGGCCTTGAGATCGCGTATGTTGATGATCCGGTTGAACTATTTTTCCTGCAAATTCAGGGCTCTGGCCGTATCCGTTTGCCAGATGGGAGTTTTATCCGCGTTGGATACCGTGGCGCAAATGGGCATCCGTATCGGTCTATCGGTGTCGAACTGGTACGGCGCGGCGTCTATGATGCGCATCAGGTCAGCGCCGAGGTGATCAAGAACTGGGTGCGTCGCAACCCCAAGGACGGGCGTGATCTGCTGTATCACAATCCGTCTTATGTTTTCTTTCGCGAGGTCAACCAAGTGCCCGCAGACAAGGGGCCGCTTGGCGCGATGAACCGGTCTGTCACGGATATGCGCACGGTTGCCGTTGATCCGAAATTTGTCCCCCTAGGCGCACCCGTCTGGATCGAGAAAGAGGGCGCATTGCCGCTGCACCGCCTGATGATCGCCCAAGACACGGGGTCGGCAATCAAGGGCGCACAACGTGCCGATATTTTCTTTGGCACGGGCGAAGACGCGGGGCGGGCGGCTGGAAAACTGCGTGATCCGGGCCGGATGATGGTATTGATGCCGATCCAACGCGCCTATGCCCTGCTGCCAGAGCCGCTGCTATGACGCGTAAACGATTGAACAAAGACGATCTTTCGCTGTGGCAAAAGGTGACAGAGCGTACGGAAAAGCTGGACATGAACCAGCTGTTTCGCGCTGAAATCGATGGCCCTGCCCCAAGCGCCCCGCAGATCCGCAAAACAACGTCGGTTCTGCTGGGGAAACCCGTGCCGAAACCTCGCCGTTCCACCCATGATCTGATGCCATCCCTGCCCGATCAGATCCGCAAATCGCCTGTGCAGATGGACAACAAGGCGTTTACCAAGCTCAAGCGCGGCAAGCTAAGCCCCGAAGGCCGGATCGACCTGCATGGTATGACGCTGGACCGTGCCCACCCTGCCCTAACGCGGTTCATTCTGGGCGCGCATAAAAATGGTAAACGGTTGGTGCTGGTGATCACCGGCAAGGGCAAGATGCGCGACGAAGGCGGGCCCATTCCTGTGCGCCACGGTGTCTTGCGCCATCAAGTGCCGCAATGGCTGTCGATGCCGCCGCTGGCCAGTGCTGTTTTGCAGGTCAGTCAGGCCCATATCAGCCATGGTGGTGGCGGAGCCTATTACGTCTATCTGCGCCGTCAGCGCTGAGCGCGGGCAAGCCTGCCCTGATATTTCAAGACGCCAGTCGTCGCCATGGCGGCAGCAATCACATAATAAATCGAAATCGGGATCATTTGTTCAGGGAAATCAACACCCAGATCAATGAACAGACCCGTGATCCCCGGGCCAATCGCCGATCCGAACACCATCAGCGCCGCGGCCACCGCCTTGATCGATCCGATATAGCGCGTGCCGTAAAATTCAGCCCAGAAAACCGATGTCGCGGTGGCCTGCATCCCCTGCCCGACGCCGAAAATCATCAGCCCAACACCCGCCATCGCAATCGTGTCGGCAAAGGCGAGAACCGCAAAGGACAGTGCAAAGGGCAGCATTTGCACGGGCGTTACACGGTTCACCCCGAAATGGTCAACCGCCCACCCCGATACGAATGTCGAAATCACCGATGTGACGGTATAAAGCGGCATCAGCGCGACAAAGCTAACCAGCGACCAGCCTTTGACCTCGGTCAGGTGAACCTGCTGGAAAAACAGCGCGGTTCCCCATGACGCCGGTCCGATAATCATTGGGATCATCAGCCAGAACAGCCCGTGGCGCATCATCTGCATGCGTGTCCAATGCACGCCGTCCATACCCGCCACCTGCGTGGTTTCGGCCATCGATTGCGGGGTGCGTTCCTGACGCAACAGGGCCAGCATCACCGGCATGGTGATCAGCACCAGAATTGCGGCCAATACCCACAGGCTGCGCCAATGGAAACTGGCGAAAAGTGCCACAAAAACAACCGGTAAGATGGCCTGCCCAGCCGCGAAACCCATTGACGATAGCGAAAGCGCCTTGCCGCGTGTTGCCTCGAACCAGCGGACCATGGCGACGGACCCAAGCTGCGACATCATCCCCTGACCGGTCAGCCTCAGCGCATAAATAACAAAGATCAGCGCGATCCAGTTTGGTACAGCCGCCATTGCCAGACAGGCCGTGGCAAGCGCAATCATCACCCAAAACGACAGACGGCGGACGCGAAATCGGTCCGTCAGCACGCCGGCCCATACCATCGTGATCGCCGAAAGCGTTGTGCCTATGCTATAGATGCCACCCCATTGGCCATCGCTTAGGCCGAAACTGCCTTTAATCTCGCCTGCGAAAAGCGAGATGAAATAGGTCTGCCCATAGGACGACGTCAAGGTCAGCAGAAAACCTGCCAACAAAAACAGCCAATTGGCACGGATGAACCGAAGGTAAGTCATGCGCCATCATTCTCAGGCGCATGACAGAAAGAAAAGCGTTAAAGCACGTAGCGCGACAGGTCGGAGGAACGGACAAGTTCCCCGAGGTTCTTTTCGACAAAATCGCCATCCACGGTGATTTTTTCACCGCTACGGTCCGGCGCGGTGAAAGACAGCTCTTCGAACACGCGTTCCATCACGGTGTACAGACGCCGCGCGCCGATGTTTTCAATCGATTGGTTCACATCGGCGGCGATCTTGGCCAGTGCCTTGATGCCTTCATCGGTGAATGTAACCTCGACTTCTTCGGTGCCCATCAGCGCGGTGTATTGCAGCGTCAGCGCATTGTCGGTTTCGGTCAGGATACGCACGAAATCGTCTTCGGTCAGGGCGCGCAGTTCAACACGGATCGGCAAACGACCCTGCAGTTCGGGCAGCAAATCCGACGGTTTTGCGATGTGAAACGCGCCTGACGCGATGAACAGAACGTGGTCGGTTTTCACCGGGCCATGTTTCGTGGAAACGGTCGTGCCCTCGATCAGGGGCAACAGATCACGCTGGACCCCTTCGCGTGAGACATCGCCGCCACGGGCATCGGACCGCGCGCAAACCTTGTCGATTTCATCCAGAAACACGATGCCGTTTTGTTCAACCGCATCAATCGCCGCACGGTTAACGGTTTCATCATCCAGCAGTTTGTCGGCTTCTTCGCTAATCAGAATTTCATAGCTTTCTGCAACCGACAGACGTTTCTTGGTTTTGCGTCCGCCCATGGCTTTGCCAAACAGATCGCCAAGGTTCATCATCCCCATGCCACCGCCGGGCTGGCCGGGGATATCCATGGTCGGGAACGGGCTAGAGGTGTCAGTAACCTCAAGATCAATCATCGTGGCGTCGAGTTCGCCAGATTTCAGCTTTTTGCGGAACATTTCGCGGGTGCCTTCGCGGGCGTCTTCACCGGCGATGGCATCAATCACACGTTCTTCGGCGGCCTTGTGCGCGCTGGCTTTGACGTCTTCGCGCATGTGTTCGCGGGTCATCAAAATCGCGCTGTCCACCAGATCGCGGATGATCTGTTCAACATCGCGCCCAACATAGCCGACTTCGGTGAATTTCGTCGCCTCGACCTTAAGGAACGGCGCGCGGGCCAGCTTGGCCAAGCGGCGGCTGATCTCGGTTTTGCCGACGCCTGTTGGCCCGATCATCAGGATGTTCTTGGGGTACACTTCTTCGCGCAGGTCATCGCCCAATTGCTTGCGGCGCCAGCGGTTGCGCAACGCCACAGCAACGGCGCGCTTCGCGTCATTCTGACCGATAATAAACCGGTCAAGTTCGGATACGATTTCGCGGGGGGTTAGATCGGTCATGGTTTGATTTTCTCCACCGTGAGGTTGCCATTGGTATAAACGCAGATGTCCGAGGCGATTTTCATCGCGTCGCGGGCGACAGCTTCGGCATCGCGGCCGCTGTCCATCATGCCGCGGGCCGCGGCCAGCGCATAGTTCCCGCCCGACCCGATGGCCGCCACGTTGTGTTCGGGCTCAAGCACGTCACCGGCACCAGTGATAATCAACAGCTCGGTACCATCGGTGACAATCAGCATCGCCTCAAGCTTTTGCAGGTATTTGTCAGTCCGCCAGTCCTTGGCCAGTTCAACGCTTGCCCGTGCCAACTGCCCCGGCGTCGCCTCAAGCTTGACCTCTAGCCGTTCCAGCAAGGTAAACGCGTCTGCCGTCGATCCGGCAAAGCCCGCGACCACATCAAAGCCACCGGGGCTAAGCCGGCGGACCTTGCGGGCGGTGCCCTTGATCACGGTTTGGCCCAGACTGACCTGACCGTCGCCTGCGATGACCACTTCACCGTCTTTTTTAACGCCGATGATCGTGGTTCCGTGCCATCCGGGAAATTCTTGGCTAGACATGCTCGGTCTCCTTCTTTGAACTTCTATATGGTCGCCGGAACCGCGCGGGGCAAGGGTGCGGCCATTGGCAGCGGCGGGTGTTTGCGGGTTTTGGGGTGCCTTGGCAGGACCATGCACAAAGGGCGCCCCGTTTCCGGGGCGCCCTTGGCTAAACTACATGAGTTTGGTTCAGATCGACTCTTCGATCCAGCTTTGGATTTGGCCTTTTGGGCGTGCGCCGGACAGGTTGGAAACGACTTCGCCACCTTTGAAAATGAACAAGGCTGGGATGCCACGTACACCCATTTGCGCTGGGCTGTTGGGGTTCTCGTCAACGTTTACTTTGACGATTTTTACCTTGCCGTCCATTTCAGCGGAAAGCTCCTCGAGCGATGGGCCGATCTGCTTACATGGGCCGCACCATTCTGCCCAGAAATCCACCACTACGGGGATATCGGAATTTTTAACTTCAGCGTCGAATGTTGCGTCTGTGACTGCGACCGTGGCCATGATGCTCTCCTGCACAAGGAATGATTAGAATTGGAACCTATGTAGCCACTGTGCCTTCGTCAAGATCGACAGCGCGGGACAAGGCATTTGTGATCATATCGCCGGGCAGCTCCATCAGCTGTGCATTCCGTGTCCATAGAATTGCCGTGCGAATACGGTGGTTTGGAAACACCTGCGCCAGCGCTGCGGCATAAGCACCCATCTGGCGTAAAATCCCGTCGGGGCAGGCGGCAGGCGTGGCCGGGACAACGCGGTTTGTTTTGAAATCAATCGCCAGCACATCCGTATCCGACACCAACAACCGGTCAATCGTGCCATGAATACGCCACTTTGGAAGTTGCGCGGTAACTGGCACCTCAAGCAACGCGTCGGGGGCAAAGATGTGGCTGATCTCCGGTTTGCTCATAACGCCCACGGCCTCTTGAAGGGCGCGGTTGGCGATGGTCGGATCATAGCCATCGCTGATGCTGCGCAGCAGTCCATCCCAATTGTCAGTGGGCAAGGCGGGCATGGTTTCAAGCAGTTTATGGACAAGTGTACCATATGCTTTGGCCTCGTCCTCGGTCATGCCGTCCTCTCCCGGAAGCGCCTTGGCACCGCCAAGATCCGAGGGGGATTTGGTTTCAGGCCGATGTGGAATATCGGTAAGCTTATTCAAGAAAACAGGCTCTAGCACTGGGGTATTCGGCGTATCGGCCTTGTGATCCCGAATGGGCAGCCCGTCCCAATCACCGTACTGAAACCGCAGTTTTCCGGTTTCTCCGACAGGGGTAGCACCGGCCTGACCCATGGCAGCACCGATCATCTGGTACCAACTGCTGTCATCCTTGGGCAGGTCACCAGCAGCGGCCACGATCAGCCATTTTTCCGCCCGCGTCATCGCCACATATAGCAGGCGTAAACGTTCATCACGTTCACGGTCTTTGCGCGCGTCCAATGCATCGCGCATGGCGCTTGGCATATCGGTATCGGACATTTTCCAAACCGGTGTGTCGCCCATTTTGATAATCTCGTCTCGGATAACAAGATTGCGCTTGCCGGTATCGGGCAGGATCACGATCGGCGCCTCAAGTCCCTTGGCACCGTGCACCGTCATCACCCTGATCTGGTCGGATGCGTTGTCGATCTGGCGCTTGATCTCAAGGTCGTCGGTCTGCATCCACACCAAAAACCCCGTCAGACTGGGGATCGCGCCGCGTTCATAGGACAGCGCCTGGGCAAGCATCGCGTTAATGCCATCCTCAGCCTCTGGCCCTAAACGTGCCAACAGTTTTCGACGCCCCTCGTGACGCGTCAAAATACGTTCGATCAGGTCATAGGGCCGCAGAAAATCGACCTTATCGCGCAAATCGCGCAAGATTTCGACGGTTTCGGGGTAATCTGGGTTGTCGCGCAACGCCTGCCACAGGTGATCTTCGGTCCGGTAATGCGACAGCTTGAACAGCATCTGTTCGGACCACCCGAACAGGGGTGATTTCAGTGCTGTGGCCAGCGACAGGCTATCTTCGGGGGTGGCAAGGAATGACAGCAGCGCCGCCAGATCCTTGACTGCCAGTTCGGCACCGACCTTCAGGCGGTCAGCGCCCGCAATGGGCAAGCCCGCGGTTTTGCAGGCGCGAATGATCTCGGAAAACAGGGCGCTGCGCCGCTGGACAAGGATCAGAAAGTCACCGGCCCGAATGCGGCGGCGTTCAAATCCGCCCGGCACATCGGCATCAACCGGCAGATAATGTTCGCCTTGGGTCAATGTCTTGATCTGTGCGGCAATTTTATCGGCCAGAACCACGGTGTGATGGTGATCTGATTGCTGGTCCACAGGATCGGACCATTCACGATCATCGGGTTCTTCGGATTTTTCGACCAAAGGCCACAGATCAACGCGGCCGGGCAGGGCGGATTTGAATGCGATATGCTTGCCATCGGCGGCGAACCCAGCACTGGCATGCGGGGTAAAGCTGGTATCGACCAGTTGCAAAATCGCCGATGAAGACCGGAACGAATAATCCAGACTGCGCCGTTGGAAAAGCTGTCCAGCGTCTGTGATCTTGCCCTCGAACAGAGTTTGTTTGTGGTCAAATTCGCGCGGGTCGGCCCCTTGGAATGAATAGATCGACTGCTTTTTGTCACCCACCACGAACAAGGTGCGCGCATCGCCGTCGTTGGCACCATCGCCGCTGTAAAACTCGTCAGTCAGGCGTTCGATCACGTCCCATTGGCGCGGGCTGGTATCTTGGGCCTCATCCACCAGAATATGGTCGATGCCGCCATCGATTCGGTACAAAACCCACGCAGCAACGGCAGGATCGGTCAACAAAGCGCGCGCTTTCAGGATCAGATCGTCGAAATCCAGCCAGCCCCGTTTTTGTTTTTCCAGCGCATAGCGTTTCAGGAACGCATGGGCGAACTGATGCAAAACGAATGTTCTTTGCGCCGCTTTCAACGACAGCCGCGCGTTGCGGGCGCTTTCAACCCGCGACATCAGATCATCAACCTGTGACATGATATGCGACAACGCTTTTTGCGCGGCCTTGGTGGGCACGCTGCCAATCTTTGCGCTAAAGGGGGATGCAGCAGACCCTCCCGTCAGAAATACCCCTTCGAGGATGGGCAGGGCGGTGATGTCCAGCACGCCAATCGACCGCAGCTTTTCGGCGTTCTTTTGATCCGTAACGCCGCTGTCTTTCATGACGCTGACCATCTGATCGATGATGCTGCTCTCTGATCCCATAAATACCGAAGACGCGATGTTTTCTTCGGTCAGATCGGCGGGCTGATCGAACAGCGCCAACGCATTGCCCCACGCCAAAGGAGTTTCAAACCCTTCGCGTTCGCGAACAATGGCCCGGGTCAGCTTGCTGAAATCCTCGCCGGTATAATGGCGGGCAAGGGCGACCACATATTGCCCGTCATGACCTTCGACCATTTTATCGACAATCTCGGCCCGCAGCAGATCGGCAGCGCGGTCTTCGATTTCTGTGAATTGCGGACTTACCCCGGCCTCAAGCGGAAAGCGCCGCAGCAAGGATGCGCAAAACGAGTGGATCGTTTGAATTTTCAGCCCGCCGGGCGTTTCAATCGCGCGGGCAAACAGCGTGCGGGCCATGCGCAGTTTTTCAGGGGTAAATGCGTCTGTGACACCCAGTTCAGCCAATGACGCGCGCAGGTCATTATCCTTGAGCATCGCCCAAGCGCCCAGACGTTTGAACAACCGGTTCTGCATCTCTGACGCGGCGGCCTTGGTGTAGGTCAGACACAAAATATGCTGCGGTTCGACCCCGTTTAGCAACAGACGCGCAACGCGGTCGGTCAGAACCCGCGTCTTGCCGGAGCCGGCATTCGCCCCCAACCATGTGGACGCATCGGGCCGGGCGGCATCGATCTGCGCGCGGGTTGCATCGTCAAAATGCGCGGTCATGTCAGATCCTCCGGCACGGGGTCATTCGTGCCATCCCATTCGCCAAAGCGGGCAAGCTGATCATAATCGCCCGCGAAATCGGTGGTTTTGACCATGCGGCGGGATGTGAACCCCTGATCATCCGACAGATAGCTGGTCATCAGCGCGTGCAGCTTGGCCAGAACCTCGTGCGGTGGCTCTTCCTCTAGCGGGGCGGACAGCTCGACGGGGTTGCTGCCCAGCCCGATATAGGCGGCATTGGCCACATGGGCGGGGCCGATCTGCTCGAAACCGCCTTCCTCGACCATAGCGGCCTCAAGCAGCAGTTGTTTATCAAACGCTTTTTGTTCGGCCTTGCTGGGCGGCGCGCCGGTTTTATAGTCATAGATCAAGATGTCGCCGTCATCCGTCCGGTCGATCCGGTCGGCAAAACCGGTGAGGGTAAAGCCGAGATCGGCAAAGCTGTGTCTGCCCTTTGCCGCCTTTTCAAACGCGGCGGGGCTGGAATAGCTTTGGCGCTTGGTCTCGTTCTCGATGAACCAATCGGCGATGCGTTCGATTTTGGTCAGCCACATGACACGGGCAGCAGGCCAGGGGGCTTCGGCCTCCAGCACCTGCGCGGCAGTCTCTAACAGGTGGGATTTCGTGAGGTTTGCAAGGTCAGCGGATACCGATTTGATGAACCGTTCCATGATTTCATGCACGATAATGCCGCGCACGGGTGCGTCAGGCGATTGCACCAGCGGGTTTAGGGCGCGGAGTTTCAGGCTGTGTTTGGCATAAACCGCATAGGGGTCGCGGATCAGGCGCTTGATCTCGGTCACCGACAGAGCATGTGGCCGCGCGGCCCGTGGCGGCCGCGGCGAGGGGCGCATGGCAGGGTCGACACGGGTGACGGTTTCCAAGGCACGCGCCTGTTCCAGCCAATGATCACCACGTTTGATCATGGCGTGCCACGCCGTGTTGCCGCCCTGTTCGGGAAGCCCGTTCAGCAGGTTCCCCAGTCGGTTCAGCCAGCGTGACGGCACGGTTTCAGCCTCGTCCGACCGGATGGCGCGGGTCAGGCAAACCTCGGGCGCGGCGATGGATTGCTGATAGTCGTGGGCAGACAGACCAATGCGCCGTTCCGGCAACAGCAATCCGGCCTTAAGGCGCATTTGACGGTTCAGCCACGGATCAGGCGGCGGCGCCTCGGGCCAAGTGCTGTCGTTCAGACCGCCCATAATGATCAGCTCGGCCCCTTGAACGCGGGCCTCCATCGTGCCCCAGATCATCACATGGGGGTGTGGGGCGTCGCGTTCGCGGATCTCGCCGTTTTGCAGCAGGGCACCGACCAGATCGGCATAATCAGACGCAGACATGTCGCCGCCATATTGCGCATTCTCCGCCAGATCGGTCATGACTTTGTTGGCTTCTTCGCCCGCCGTGTGCTGCCAAAGCCAGCTGTCCGATGTCTGGTTGGACCCGTCTGCGATGGCTTTTGCCTGACTTAAATGCTGCGCGACCCAAGCGTCGAGCGGAAGGTCGTCCGGAATTTCGAGGTTGGTGAAATTCTCGCCGACCCAAGTGGCCCAAACGTCCATCTGTTCCGGCTGCTTTGACCGCGCAACGGACTTGCGCGCCAACCGCAAAATACCTTCGGCGTCAGGATAGGGCAGTCCGTCGCGCCGTAATTGCAGTTCCAGCCGCTGTGTATTGAGCTGATGCAGGTTCCGGTCGCCGCCGCTGTGGGTTAGCGGGTGTTTTAGAATGGTCAGCAGCGCCTCTGAATCCAGTTTGCGTAGGAACAGATCGGCAATGTGCCGCAGGAAACGGCCGGGGGGCGATAGGTGCAGGGGCGATCCCGCGCTGTCATCAGGCAGGATATTCCAGCGGTCCAATGCCGACGTGACCTGCCGTGACAGCATCCGGTCCGGCGTGATCAGCGCTGCGGTTTGGCCGTCTTCCACCGCCTGGCGCAGACGCATTGCAATGGCCAATGCCTCGGCCCGGGGGGTTGGGGCCTGTATCAGGGTTAACCCTTGGGTCGCGCGGTGCAAATCCGGCAGTTTCGGCCCCTCGGTCAGCCACACATGGGTCACGGGGGCCGGGCGCAAAGACAATGATACCAATGCGTTACGCTCAGATGACGGCGGCGGCTGATCTGTCCACGCAGCGACATTCCTGTGGGATACTTCAAGCGCGCGCAACATATCGCGGAACCGGTATTGCGGGTGGTCTTGCGACAGTTTTTCCTGATCTTCGCCCAGATCTGTCCAGACATTTCCGGGCATGTCAAAATCGAAACCGGGCAAGATGATAGCCCCCTGAGGCAGTCGGGAAACCGCCTGCATCAACAGCGCCGACGTGCCACGTGATCCGGTTGATCCCGCAACGATAATAGGGTGCTGGGGCGGGTTTTCCTGCCAGCTTGCAATCAGCTGCGCCGCGACCTGACGTTGACGCGCGCGCGGGTCCGGGCGGGTTACGCTTTCCCCCAGATAGCGGTGCGCGATGTCCAAAAATTGCTTGGCACGTTCCCAATGTCCCGACTGATCGCTGACATCCAGATTGGTGACGGCCTCTACCGGGACACCTTCGCCCTGCATTTCATCGATCAAACCTGCCAGACTGTCCGACAGATCATAAAGCGATGCACGTGGGGCCAGATCGGGCGCTTGATCCAGCAGTTTTGACACCAGTGTGATCAGTTCCAACCGCCGCCGCAACGCGGGGCTGGGGCGCGGCAGAGCAACACCAGAGGATAAGGTATCAAGGTTATCGATCATGTGAATGCGCGGCAGCAAGCTGGCAGGGCCAGTATCAAAAAAACCGCGCAGCCGGCGTTGCATGCGGCGGGTGTTCACCACCAGATCAATGCGCGCAATCGCTTGCGGGGGATGACCCTGCAGCCGGTCCAGCAACCCGTTCAGCAGCTCTTGGGGGAAATCCACACCGGGGGCGAGGCCGAAAATACGTGGCGTGTCAGAGGGTTCAAACATCGGCATCCCCTAGCATGTTTTCCGCAAGGGTTATCCCCTCGGGGTGGCCCACGTCGCACCATTTACCAGTATAGCGCACCCCGTAGATGCGGCCCGTCGTCAGCATCTTGTCCCACAGCAGGTTCAGGGAAAATGCGCGGTCAGGAATCGTCTCTAACAAGTCGGTTTTTATGATTTGCACACCGCCATAAATCACACCGGGGCCACGGGTCAGCTGCCCGTTCTGACCCATGACAAAGTCGCCTTTGCCGGAATGGCCGACGGCCTGCGCGGTGGGGATGCCGATTAGCAGGGCATCCATGATGTCGGGATTCCAGGCGTCTTGCAACATCGCCAGAGGGTTCGGCCCGGCCCAGATGGCATCGGTGTTCATGGTGAAAACCGGGCCCGTGCCCAACATCGGCAACGCATTGCGCAACCCGCCGCCCGTTTCAAGGATATCTGGCGTTTCCACGATGGTTTGTACGTTGCGCCCGTTAAGATGCGCAAGCAGGGGGTCCGGTTTGTAATGCAGGTTCGCGACAATGCGATCCGGCACGATACCGTTCGCCAGGTCAAGCGCGTGATCAATCAGGGCGCGCCCTGCGACCTTGACCATCGGCTTGGGTTGGTCCTGCGTCAAATGCTTCATCCGCGTGCCAAAGCCCGCGGCGAACATCATCACGGATTTGGGTGTGTCGCGCATCGTGCTTTCAAATCCTCAAGGAAATCGGGGCTTGGGTAGGGAAGGGTTTTGGCCAAAAATTGTGCCAGCTCTGCCAGATCGGGGTGTTCAAGATTACGTTGCAGATAGCCCCAAACGCGGGGGATGAAATCCACATAATGCGCCTTGCCGTCACGCAGACAAAGCCGTGCGAATATCCCCAGAATGCGAAGATTTCGTTGAACACCCAGAATGGCATAGGCGGTCTGGAAATCGTCGGCGTCTGTGCGGGTGTTGGCGCTGTAACGGGCGATCATGTCGGTCTCGATTTCAGGGGAAACATCTCGGCGGGCGTCTTGGAGGATCGACACCAGATCATAGGCCGGATGCCCCAGCAGCGCGTCCTGAAAATCAAGCACACCAACACGGGCAATGCCTGTCCGTTCGGGCAGCCACAGCAGGTTTTCAGCATGGAAATCGCGCAGGATTACAACGCGGGGGGCGTGATCAAGTTGCTGCGCCAAGGGTCGGAACAACGTATCAAAACGGGCGAAACCCGCCCCATCATCTGCGTACCAGTCAAAAACCAGATCGGTCATACGGACCAGCCAATCGGAATCGCAGATTGGTAATTCCAACGGTGTCGCCTTGTGCAACGCAACCAGCATATCGGTGGCGGCGGTGTAGAGCGGGGCGGTCATGTCTGGCTGATCAACCATCAGCCGCGCAAATAACGCGTCACCCAGATCTTCGATCAATAAAAACCCGTTTTCGGGGTCTTGCGCCAGAATGCGCGGGGCGCTTAGCCCGTTTTGGATCAAAAACCCGGCAATGCGCACAAAGGGGCTGACGTCTTCGCCCTTGTCTGGGGGGGCATCCATGAAAATGGCGGTGCTACCGTCTGCCCCGGTCAGGCGGTCATAGCGGCGGTTCGATGCATCCCCGGCCAGCAAGGATTGCCGGGCCTGCCCCCAACCAGCGGTTTTGATAAATTCTTGTGATGCGATAAACCGGTTGGTCATTTGCGCCAGCTTTTCAATTTCGGCATCCATTTATCCGCATCCCAGGATGCGGTCAGAACCCGGCTGTCATCGCCCGTTGTTTCCAGCGCGATTTCCAGCGCGCCCTCGGGTTTCAGCCCTCCCAGTCGATCGGGCCATTCGACCAGACAAATCGCATCTTGAAACGCGTCAGACAGGCCCAGTTCTTCGATCTCGAATGTGGATGTCAGACGGTATAAATCCGCATGCCAAATCGTGCCCGCCGAGGTGTCATAGGTTTGCACCAGCGTGAATGTGGGCGATGGCACGTCTTCGGGCGTGGTGAGCAGCGATTGGATCAACGAGCGTGCAAAATGCGTTTTGCCAGCACCAACGTCGCCGGTTAGCAAAATGGTATCGCCAACGGTCAACGCAGCGCCAAGGGCGCGCGCGGCTTGGCTTGTTTCTTCCGCGTTACGCAGATCAAGGGAAATTGTGTGGTCAGACATGCGCCCAAGCTACTTGGCCGGGCAGGTGCGCCGCAAGGCGAAAGCGGACCTTAGATGTCGCGCGACATATCTTGGGGTGATGCGCGTCTTGATTGGATGTCAGACCGTTTGATGATGTGAAATCTGATAAGCGTCGCCCCGGCAACGATGGGCGAAATCAGGCATGTCATATGGGTCCCGTCGGTCAGGTAGACAGGAATGCTCCAGCTTTTGCGATCTACGAAACTGCGCACAAAACTTTCAATCTCTGGCCACATGGGGTTTTCCGCCGCCTTTCGTTTCCAATCCTGAATGGCATCATGGATCGTCACATCGGCAAAGCTGATGTCGGGGTCAACTTTCCACAGGCTTTGATACGCCTTGTTCGAGAAGGTCAGAACGCCGGTGCCGGAAAACACGGCAATGCCATCATCCAGCGTGTCGAAAATGGATTGCCCCAGCTCAAGCTCGGCCCGGAAATGACGTGTCAGGCTGACCTCGGCGGTGATGTCTTCGATCAGCAGGGCCGTGGCCCCATCGGGGTGCGGGCGGCCCTTTACCCGAAAGGTCTGACCTGAATCCAGCGACCACGTGTCGTCATATCTGCCATCATTCGCCGCGTTTACCAGTTCGGAAATCGCAGTGCGCCAATTGGCATAGTTCTTTGGTTCGGGCATTTTGCGGGTTTCACGCAGGCGGTCAAAGAAGGTTTGCAGGGTGGGTCTGGTGCTTAAAAACTGCGCCGGGAGGCCGGTCAGATCGACCAGTGCCGGGTTGAACAACGCCAGCTGCCCGTTCCGGCTAAAGATCGCCAGACCAATCGACAATTGCGCAAATGTCTTGGTCATGGTTTGCACAAAATTGCGCTGTGCCTCTTCGGCGTGGACAAGGTTGCTGATGCAGATGGCCTGATAATTCAGCACGCCGTCAACCTCGCGGTAGGAGACGTCAAACCACTCTTTCTTACCGGTTGATACGTCGCGCAGGGAAACCCGCTGACATGTTGTTTCGTCTTCGGGCGAGAAAATCGGCTTTTCTTCGACAGGAAGGGTGGGAAAGACGCGCGCGTGGAGTGCCTCGTAGGCGGGGTTCCACCAGATTAATACGCCATCTTTACACACCTGCCAGACGGGTATGGTCAGGCTTGACGTCAGCCCATGCGACATGATCCGGCTTTCAAGCGCCTCTGACGGTTGATCGCCCTCAAGCCCCAGAAATTGCACCCAGTTTAGCCCGTTGTCCCAGCTGATGTTGATCTGCGTCGGCCCGTTCAGGTCAATTGCATCAAGGGTCATGCTGCCTGTGCCGTACAGCTTGGGCTGCTTTGGAAACAGGGTAAACCGGTCTACGATCTTTTCGCGCAGATCGGTCCATTCATGAAAACCCGCCTCAAGGGGAAGAAAATTCTGGGTCGCTTCGGAGGCATGTTGCAGGACACCCTGATCAAAAAGGTAAATTTGATCGGCTGGCGTTTCTGTCTGGTTTGGCGTGCGTTGCGGGTTTGGATCGTTCAGCCAGGCAAAGGCAAAGGCACCGCAAACAGTGGCAACACAAAAGATCAAAAAGATATCAAACGGCTGCATCAACCGATACTCCACACGACTTTAACTGAATGTTAGGAGCTCAGATATTAACTTTTCGTTAATCGGATGGGTGGTGTAAGGCGCTTGAATACACGCTCAGATAGTTATTGGCGTGTTTTCGCCGGTCGGTATGGGTGTTTCGCCGGCCACTGCGTCAATCTTGCTGCGCGGCCATACGACCTCTACTACCGCGCCCAGTTTGCGCAGATCGGCACGCGATGTGCGGTCTGATCCATTGGCAAAGTGAAGCTCGGCACCCGAGCGTTCCAGCAAGGTCTTTGCGATGAATAAACCTAGGCCCATCCCCTCGTATTCGGGGCGCTGGGTGGCACTGCGTCGCGACCGGCGCCTGCGCATTAACGGGTCGCCAATCCGACCCAAAAGATGCGGGGGAAACCCCTTGCCGTCGTCAAAAATCCGTATCGAAATCTGTGTGTCGGTCCAGTTCGCTTCGACCCAGACGGTGCTATCGGCAAAATCGACAGCATTTTGTATCAAATTGCGCAGACCGTGAATGATCTCGGGTTTGCGCAGGATCGAGGGTTGGTTAATCGTGGAACCTGCGGCTTGGCCAAAGGCAAACTCGATCGTTTTTCCACGGCCCATATGGGGTTCTGCTGCTTCTTCTATGACGGCGCTCAGGGGGGCCTGCCGCAGGTGCAAATCGTCTTTGCCCGCGCGGCCCATATCCCGCAAAATATCGCGACACCGGTCCGCCTGATTGCGGATCAACTCGGCATCTGCGGCCAGCTCCGGGTTGTCCTTTAGTTCGTCCAGCAGTTCTGCGCTGACCAGTTTGATCGTGGCAAGCGGCGTACCCAGTTCATGCGCGGCAGCGGCCACAACCCCACCCAGATCGGTCAGCTTTTGTTCGCGTGCCAGCGCCATCTGCGTGGCAACCAAGGCGTCTGACATCGAATGGATTTCTGTCGTCACCCACCGCGAATAGGAGGTCGAAAACAAGATCGATATGATCAGGGCAATCCAATGGCCGAACACAAAAATGCCAGGCATCATCAACACCCCGCCACTTTGGGTGTTCAACGGCAGGTGATAGACAGCGATCAAGCTAACAAGAACAATGGCCGTGCAACACAAGATCACCGTCGATCTAAGGCTAAGCGTCGTGGCCGAGATGGTTACCGGCCCCAACAGCAGCAAGCAGAACGGATTGTGCAAGCCGCCGGTAAGAAACAACAAAAAGCCAAGCTGGCACAGGTCGAACAGAACCATCGACAGGTTTTCAAGCTCTGACAGCCGTTTGTTTTCGGGAAAAACAAACATCGCAACCAGATTGCCCACAACCGAAATGCCAACGGCAAAATAGCAAAGCCCCAGTTCAAGCTGGAGCCCGAACAGCCGATCCGCTACGGTAATCGCAGTAAGCTGCCCCGCGATGGCCACCCAACGCAGTACGATCATGGTGCGCAGTCTGATCCAATTCGCACGGGTGCGATCGCCCAAAGGTTTGATTGTGGCCTGCGTCATTGGCGCGCCTTTTCAAGTTAGCCCATTGCATAGATAGGAGAGAAGCGTAGGTCTGCTCTTATCAGTGATCAAGAGCGGCGTTTGTCGTAGGAGAATGAAGATGAACAAGATACTTGCAATAAGTGCCGTCGTCGTGGCGATCGGATTCGTAGCTATTAGTTATGTTATGGGACTGAATGGCGATAGTGACGACAAGTATGCGCAATGCAAAAACTCTGCGGTTGCTGGCGGAAATGAACTGGGCGGCCCTTTCGAGCTGGTGAATGCCGAAGGTCAGACAGTGACTGATACCGATGTTATCACAGAACCTAGCGTTCTGTATTTTGGATACACGTTCTGCCCCGATGTTTGCCCCCTTGATGTTGCACGCAACGCAAGCGCCATTGATGTGTTGGAAGAACGCGGTATGTCCGTCACGCCGGTGTTTATTTCGATCGATCCCGCGCGGGATACCCCCGAAGTCGTGGGTGAGTTTGCTGAGAACATGCACCCCAAGATGATCGGGCTGACCGGGTCGCCGGAACAGGTAAAAGCCGCAAGCGAGGCATACCGGACCTATTACAAAGCCCATGATACAAGCGACGAATTCTACCTCGTTGACCATTCTACCTTTAGCTATCTGGTGATGCCCGGCGAAGGGTTTGTCGATTTCTTTCGGCGCGATGTCACGCCCGAGCAGATGGCGGACAAAATCGGCTGCTTTATCGAAAACCAGTAGAAAAGTTGACATAAACTAGGCAGCATTACATAGCTGCTTGGGCGTTTGACGACGAACCCGATGATTGCGAGGCAAAACATGGCTGAGAATAGCGCGCTTGATCTAGGTGAAGACCCGACGTTGCTGTTGGTGGATGACGACGAACCGTTTCTGCGTCGTCTGGCCAAGGCGATGGAAAAGCGCGGGTTTTCCGTTGAAACCGCCGGCTCTGTCGCTGGGGGTCGCGCCATCGCAACCGCGCGTCCGCCTGCCTATGCCGTGATCGATCTGCGCCTCGAAGACGGCAATGGCCTAGACGTGGTCGAAGTGCTGCGCGCCAAGCGACCGGATGCGCGGGTTGTTGTGTTGACCGGATATGGTGCAATCGCGACAGCTGTGGCGGCCGTAAAAATCGGCGCGACCGATTACCTGTCGAAACCTGCGGATGCGAACGACATTACCAATGCCTTGCTGGCCACCGGTGATGATCTGCCACCGCCCCCCGAAAACCCCATGAGCGCGGACCGCGTGAAATGGGAGCATATCCAGCGCGTGTACGAGCTGTGCGACCGCAACGTATCTGAAACCGCGCGACGCCTGAACATGCACCGCCGCACATTGCAGCGTATTCTGGCCAAAAGAAGCCCGCGTTAGGCTCTAAACGTCGTATCGTTTGCTGATCTTGTCCACGATCTGCCCCGAGGCCAGCGCGACCCCTTCGTCATAGTGCCAGTCCCGAAAGCCGCGACTTTGGTAATAGGTCAGACCGCCCGTATTATCCGCGCGGATGGTTGCGTTGATCCAGACATATCCCAGCTGATTTGCCGCGTCAGATGTGGCGCTGAACAGTGCTGATCCAATGCCAAGACCGGTCCGCCCGACCTGCACAAATGTCGCGATATCGCAGGCCTCGGTTGGCAAATCGGGATGGGGGCTGATCCATTGAAAGCCCACGACCTTTTCATCGCTATCCAAGGCAACATGCCACGCGCTTTGATCCGGATTTGATGCCATCCACTGTTTCAGATCATCGCCTGTGACCGGCCGTGTCATCGCCGTGGTACCGCCGATTTTGATAATCTCGTTCAGCAGCCGCGCCATATCGGCGGCGTCCAGCGCGATGGGGCGTCTGACCTTGATCATGACATATCCAATAGCAGTGCCGCGTGGCGTGCGGTGAAATCGTTGCGGGTTTCAACCGGCGGGCGCAGCACGATTGTCAGGTCTTCGATAATGCTGGTATCGGGCTTGCCGAAAAACCGGGTTGCCTCGGCCTCGGCAAAGCCGGCGATTTGGGTGGCTTCCATCCAGGCGCTGATCCTGTCGGCCTTTTTGATCTGCTGCTTAACCGTTTTGGGGATCGCCGCAGGCAGGCCAAACCGAATGTGGATTGCTGCGGTCAGCCGTTCGTCCAGCGCGCCATACCCGGGCCCAACCGCCGATTTGACCGGTGAAATCATATCGCCGATCACATATTCCGGCGCATCATGCAAAAGCGCGGCCAGCTTCCATTTCGTCGGCGCCTTTGGGTTCAGCCGTGCAAACAGCGTTTCCACCAACAGCGAATGTTCAGCAACGGAATAGGCGTAATCCCCGTGGGTTTGGCCATTCCAACGCGCAACGAAGGCCAGCCCATGTGCGATATCTTCGATCTCGATATCGACGGGGGTTGGGTCCAGCAGGTCCAGCCTGCGACCCGAAAGCATGCGTTGCCACGCGCGGGGCTGCTGCGCCATATCGGTTCTCCGTTTCTGTATGCCGGGTTATTCATTCCACGAAGCCTGCGATCATGGAACCGCAAATACACCCCGCATCGGCGCAAAATAGCGGTCGTTTACCCGCATTCCCATCAATCGTTGAGATTAAAGATTTAAAGTGCTACGCGCGTGGCAAATATCCGATCTTTTGAAAAGGGATGCCAAATGGCCAACGATTATATCGTTAAAGACATTAGCCTTGCCGCATATGGCCGCAAGGAACTTGATATTGCCGAAACTGAAATGCCGGGCCTGATGGCCTTGCGTGCCGAATATGGCGAAAGCAAACCGCTGACGGGTTCGCGCATCGTTGGGTCTTTGCACATGACGATCCAGACCGCTGTTCTGATCGAAACGCTGGTTGTGCTGGGTGCCGATGTGCGCTGGGCGTCGTGCAATATCTTCTCGACCCAGGACCACGCGGCTGCTGCAATCGCCGAGAGCGGCACACCCGTTTTCGCGATCAAGGGCCAATCGCTGGAAGAGCATTGGGATTATCTGGATAAATCGTTCCAGTTCCCCGAAGGTCCGAACCTGATTTTGGACGATGGCGGCGATGCGACGCTGTATATCCTGCTGGGTGCCCGCGCCGAAGCAGGCGAAGACGTGATCTCGGTCCCGACATCTGAGGAAGAAGTCGCGATCAAAGCGCAGATAAAAAAGCGCATGGAAGCGTCCCCCGGTTGGTTCACCAAAATGCGCGACCAGATCAAAGGCGTTTCCGAGGAAACAACAACCGGCGTTCACCGCCTGTATGATCTGGTCAAACAGGGCCAGCTGCCGTTCCCCGCGATCAACGTGAATGACAGCGTGACCAAGTCCAAGTTCGACAACAAATACGGCTGCAAGGAATCGCTGGTCGACGGCATCCGCCGCGCCACGGACACCATGATGGCCGGTAAGGTCGCCGTGGTTTGCGGTTACGGTGACGTGGGCAAAGGGTCGGCGGCGTCGCTGGCCGGTGCCGGCGCACGGGTCAAAGTGACCGAAGCCGACCCCATTTGCGCGCTGCAAGCCGCAATGGACGGTTTTGAGGTGGTGCTGCTCGAAGACGTGTTGGACACGGCTGACATCTTTATCACCACAACTGGCAACAAAGACGTGATCCGGATCGAGCATATGCGCGAGATGAAGGACATGGCGATCGTTGGTAACATCGGCCACTTTGACAATGAAATTCAGGTTGCCGCGCTGAAGAACCACAAATGGACCAACATCAAAGAACAGGTAGACATGATCGAGATGCCTTCGGGCAACCGTCTGATCCTGCTGTCCGAGGGTCGTTTGCTGAACCTTGGTAACGCGACGGGCCACCCGTCCTTCGTGATGTCCGCGTCCTTTACCAATCAGGTTTTGGCGCAGATCGAACTGTGGGAAAACACCGGTAAGTACAAAAACGAAGTGTACATCCTGCCCAAGCATCTGGACGAGAAAGTCGCCCGCCTGCATCTTGCGCGCATCGGGGTAAAGCTGACGCAGCTAAGCAGCGAACAAGCGGCCTATATCGGCGTCAAACCCGAAGGTCCGTTTAAGCCGGAACACTACCGCTACTAATTTCGGGCTATCAAGCCCGAGGTTGCGCCGCCCCGACATCCGTCGGGGCGGCGTTTTTCGTTTCAGGGTGCCGTAATCCCCCGCGTACCCTTTAAGCTTGGCTTTTGATCCCAGACCGCGTTATCAAAATAGGTGCAAACGCATGTATTTCATGCAAGGAGAGCCAGATGCCCATACGCCCCGCCCGCCGGATCACCGACACCAGCCCGAAAAACTTTGGGATGTTCGCCAAAGCGGTTGGGATGTCGGGGGATTTGATCCATCTGGAACTGGGCATGCCCGCCGAAGATACCCCCCAGCACATCAAGGACGCGACGATTGCCGCCTTGCAAGGTGGGGCTGTGCATTATTCCGATCTGCAAGGGCTGCCCGAACTGCGCGGCGCGCTGGCGACCAAGCTGCGGGATCAGAACAAGCTGGATGTCACAGCCGATAATGTGTTGATCACCAACGGCCTGACCCAAGGATCCTTTGCCGCGTTCATGGCGTTTCTGGATGACGGCGACGAGGCGCTTTTGCTGGCACCTTATTACCCCCAACACATCGGCAAAGCCGAGCTGGCCGGGGCCAAAGTCACCATCGCGCCCTTGGATGCAAGCAATGGGTTTTCCATCAATCGCACCTTGATAGAGCCGCATATCACCCCGGCGACCCGTGTGATCGCGTTGATCAACCCCTGCAATCCGACGGGCCGTGTCTATACCCGAGCAGAGCTGCAAATCATCGCCGATCTCGCGCAGGAACATGATCTTTTGGTGATCTCGGACGAGGTCTACGAAGAGATCACCTATGGCGAAACGCATATCTCGATCGCGTCCTTGCCGGGCATGAAAGAGCGCACGATTTCGATGTTCGCCTTTACCAAAGCCTATGCCATGGACGGTTGGCGGCTGGGGTATGTGGTGGCGGATGCGGCATTGATGGGCCCGTTGATGAAAATCACCACGAACGAGGTCACCCATGTGAACACGTTTATCCAGCACGGCGCGCTTGCGGCGGTGACGGGGGACGGGTCTGTTCTGGCGGGTATGGTCGCGCGGGATCGGGCCCGCCGTGATCTGGTGGTCGGACGTCTGAACCAGATGCCCGGCGTCACCTGCGCCCCTGTTGAAGGTACGATTTATGCCTTTCCCAACATAGCCGCGACGGGCCTAAGTGCGCAGGATTGCGCGGATCGTTTGCTGGATGAAACCGGTGTCGTGGTCGAGGCGGGCAGCTTTTACGGGGCCGCGGGCGAGGGGCATTTGCGCGTGTGTTTCGGTTGCGCTGAAATTGACGTGCTAACCGACGCGATGGACAGGATGCAGCGGTTTTTTAACGCGCTTTAGATCACCGCATTTAACGCCCGAAACAGATCAGCGACATGCGCGGCTGATGTAATTGCCCCCGGTGACAAACGCAGAATTTGGCCGCGACAATCCACGTGGATATTCTGCTGTCGCAACGTGCCAACCAGCGCTTGCGCGTCAACGGTTTGCGGCAATTGCACCATAACAGACCCGCCGCGCTGACCTGCATCCCGAGGGGTGGCAAGGGTTAGCCCTGCATCATCCGCAGCTTTGATGATTAAATCGGTCAGCGCGCGGTTATGGGCTAACAGATCGGTCTGCCCCGCATGCCAACGCAACGCGGGAATAGAGCCTAAACAGGCCAGAACCGATGGTGTGCCATGGTCAAACCGCCGTGCATCGGGGGCGTAGTCAAAACTGTTCAAGTCCCATGAAAACGGATTATCTTGCGAAAACCAGCCGCGCAGTTCGGGCGTTACTTGCTCCATCAAATCGCGGCGCATCTGGATAATACCAGCGCCCGGTGTGCCGCACAGCCACTTCAAACTGCTGGAAATCACAAAATCGGCGGCATAGTCGTTTAGCGAAAACGGGATGATCCCGATCCCTTGGGTCAGATCGACTCCGATCAGCGATCCCATCTCGCGGCCATGGGCGATCAGCCGCTTCAGATCACCGCGGTGCGAACTGGTTGAGGTGACAAAGGTCAAAAGCGCCAGACCAACATCCGCGCCCCAAGCGTCTAGCAGGTCATCGTCCGTTACCCAAAACGCGCCGTCCCGTATCGGCACGGTGTGCAGGGTGAACCCCATGCGATCTGCCAACCCGTTCAGCAAAAAATGCAGCGAGGGAAAGCAATCTGCCCCGATCAACACCCGCTTTCCGCGCAACTGCCCCGCTGGCAGGCCGCCAAGGATCGAAAACAGTGCCGTGGTGACATTTTCAGCGCTGGTCAGGGTGTTGTCAGGCGCGTCTATCAGATCACGCCAAAGGGTCAGAAACCCTTGTCTTTTGGTTAAAACAGACGGCCATTGCCCGTCATCCGGCGTACCCCAGACATTTGAAAAATCAGCCAAAGCGGCGGCCATATCCTGCGCTTTTCCCGGATACTGGCCGATAGAGTGATAAAGAAAGTAGCCGCGATCAGGCATAAGTCCCTCAATTTATTGCGTAACATCGTTGGTACGCTAATTTTGTTGCAAATGCATATAACCCTACGTAGCATTCTTTATCAACAACAGTGCAACAGTATAACCACGGGAGATATGATGATGAGCGGCGCAGAAAGTCTTACGAACCTTGCAATGATGTTGGTGACCGGCGGAGTTGAGGTGATTGACTGTTCAAGCAGTCTGGGCCCGGATACGCCGCTATTACAGCTGCCCGACGACTTCGCCAAGAACACCCCAAAGATCGAAATTCACAAGATCAGCGAATATGACAGCGACGGCCCGTTTTTCGCGTGGAACTGGCTGAAGCTGGGCGAACATTCCGGCACGCATTTCGACGCGCCGCACCATTGGATCACCGGCAAGGATTACGAGGACGGTTATACCGACACGTTGGATGTGCAGCGGCTGGTGGCACCCGTCAATGTCATCGATTGCGCCGCCCAATCCGCCCAGAACGAAGATTTCCTGCTGACCGCAGATGGTGTGAAAGCATGGGAAGCCGAACATGGGGCGATCGGCAAGGGCGAATGGGTTGTGATGCGCACCGATTGGGACAAGCGCGTGCATGACGCCGAAAAATTCCTGAACGCTGACGACACTGGCCCGCACAGCCCCGGCCCCACGCCTGATTGTATCGAATACCTGCTGTCCAAGGGGATCGTCGGCTGGGGTACACAGTGCATCGGCACCGATGCCGGTCAAGCGGGCGGGATGGAGCCACCATACCCCGCTCATAACCTGTTGCATCGCGATAATTGTTTTGGCCTCGCCTCGCTTGCCAATCTTGACAAGCTTCCTGCCAAGGGGGCGATTTTGATCGCCGCACCGCTGAAGATCGAGCATGGTACAGGCAGCCCGATCCGCGCGCTTGCGCTTGTCCCAAAAGGCTAATTCGTACATCAATTTCGGCCCCATCATCGGGTCGAGATCAGGGAAAGGACCCTTGAATGGAAGGCACAGACAGCCTGGAAAAACGCGCTGATACGACGTTGGGGCAGGTGGGGCTTGACCAGTTTCCGCCCTATCTGATGAACCGGATTATGGGGCGCTATAATGCGGCCATGCAGGAAGAAATGGCCAAGCTGGGCCTGACAACCCCGCAGATGCGGTCGCTTGCGGTATTGTCCGTGCACGACGGTATTTTGATCCGTGAACTTGCGGTTTTCGCCGTGGTGCAGCAATCGACGCTAAGCAGGGGTCTGGACGCACTGGCGCAAAACGGGTTGGTCGAGCGTCAGCCTGATCCGGATGACAGCAGGGCCACACGTATTTTCCTGACCGACTGCGGACGCGAGGCATTCGAGCGGCTTTGGCCACATATGTCTGACGCCTATCAGGCGATGTTCGCGGGCATTGGTGCTGCGGAAAAACAGGCCTTTGTCGGCACCTTGCAAAAGATGCTTAAAAACATCCGCAAGCACGACTTCTGAGAGGGTCCAGATGGCCGAACGTTCCTTCAAAAAAGAGGTAGAGCACCTGCGCAAAGGCGACGGTGATGTGTTTACGGGCGAAGGCATTCTGGCCCTGACTAAGGCGCTGTTGGAAAACGGTGTGGGCTATGTTGGCGGCTATCAGGGCGCGCCGATCAGCCACCTGATGGATGTGCTGGCAGACGCGCAGGATGTGCTGGGCGAACTGGGTGTCCGGTTCGAGGCAAACGCAAGCGAAGCCGCCGCCGCCGCCATGTTGGCCGCCTCTGTCCACTATCCCATCCGGGGTGCTGTCACCTTCAAGGGGCCGGTCGGCGTCAATGTCGCGTCTGACGCGTTGGCCAACCTCAGCTCCTCCGGCGTCACCGGCGGCGCGCTGGTTATCGTGGGCGAGGATCACGGCGAAGGGTCGTCGATCATGCAAGAGCGGTCCCACGCCTTTGCTATGAAATCGCAGTTCTGGATGCTGGACCCGCGCCCGAATTTACCCAGTATTACCAAGGCCGTAAAAGACGGGTTCGAGCTGTCAGAGGCCAGCAACACCCCCGTGATGCTGATGGTGCGGATCAGGTCGTGCCATGTGACGGGCAGCTTTGAAACCCGCGATAACGTCCCGCCGCCGCTGACCGTGCGCGACGCGCTGTCGGCCCCGCGCAGTGATTTCGCCCGCGTTGTGCTGCCCCCAATGAGCTATCTTCACGAGCAGGACAAAATTCAAAACCGCTGGCCGGCGGCTGAAAAGTTCATTGTTGAAAACAATCTAAACGAAGTGTTCGGCCCTGAACGCGCGCTTTTGGGAATTGTGGTTCAGGGCGGGATGTATAACGGCGTTGTGCGCGCGCTTCAGCGGCTTGGGCTGGCCGATATCTACGGCAACAGCGATGTGCCGCTTTATGTTCTGAACGTCACATACCCTTTGGTCAAAGACGAATTTGACCAGTTTTGCCAAGGCAAGGAACATGTGCTGGTGGTCGAGGAAGGGCAGCCCGACTTTATCGAACAGCAGCTAGGCAGCTTTCTGTACAAATCGCGCAGTTCGGTCGAATTGCATGGCAAAGGTATGTTGCCGATGGCGGGCGAATACACCGGGCAGGTGATGCTGGATGGGGTGACCGCGTTCCTCAAGGTCGCCGGCCCCGAGATGCTGCCGGGAACGGTTCGTGCGCCAAATGCCAAAGCGCCGCAGATACCGGATCTGTCCAAAACCGTTCCGATCCGTCCGCCGGGGTTTTGCACAGGCTGCCCTGAACGGCCCATTTTCGCAGCGATGAAGCTGACCGAGCAGGAGTTGGGAAAATACCAGATCAGCGGCGATATCGGCTGTCATCTGTTCGCGGCGCTCCCCCCGTTCGAGATCGGCGGCGCGACCATGGGCTACGGGCTTGGCCCGGCGTCGAACGCGGCATTCGACGGGGGCGGAGAACGCCGCGCGATTTCGATCCTTGGGGATGGTGGGTTCTGGCACAACGGGCTTAGTTCCTCGATCGGGAACATGGTTTTCAACAAATCCGATACGGTCGCGGTGATCGTCGACAACTATTATTCCGCCGCAACTGGCGGTCAGGACGTGCTATCGAGCCGCGCAAATAACGACACTAAATCAACGAATAATCCCATTTCGGCAGCGCTAAAGGGGGTTGGCGTTGAATGGGTGCGCCAGATTGACCGCACCTATGATGTTGGCAAAATGCGCGAGGTCCTGCGCGAGGCACTGACGACGGAATATGACGGGCCCAAGGTGATCGTCGCATCGTCTGAATGTATGTTGAACAAGCAACGCCGCGAAAACCCGCTGCGCGCTCAGGCGATCAAGGAAGGTCGCCGCGTTGATATCCCGCGCTTTGGCGTTGATCCTGATGTGTGTACCGGCGATCACGCCTGTATCCGGCTATCCGGTTGCCCCTCGCTGTCGCTGAAAAAGCTGGATGACCCGCTGCGCGATGACCCGGTGGCCCATATCGATCAAACCTGTGTTGGCTGCGGTAATTGCGGCGAGGTGGCGGATACTGCCATCTTATGTCCGTCGTTCTATCAGGCAGATGTGGTGCATAATCCAACGCGTTTCGAATCCTGGCGTACCAAACAACGCGGCAAGGTCATTGGCTGGCTGCAATCCAGACGCGACGCAAAACGGTTGATGCTGCAATGAACGCGATACTTCCCGAACAACCCATTGATCCACGTGCCGCGCAGATCACCAAGCTGGCGGTTATGGCTGTAGGCGGGCAGGGCGGCGGCGTTCTAACCGGCTGGATCGAAGCAATGGCCCGCGCCCAAGGTTATGCGGTGCAGGCGACCAGCGTCGCCGGTGTCGCGCAACGTACCGGGGCCACGATCTATTATGTCGAAATGACGCCAAAAACGGATCACCAGCCGATCTTTGCCTTGGCCCCGTCTGCTGGCGACGTCGATATTCTGATCGCAGCCGAGATGATGGAGGTCGGGCGCGCCGTCATGCGCGGCTTTGTCACGCCGGACCGGACCGTGCTGATCGGGTCAAGCCATCGCGCATTGGCCGTGTCGGAAAAGACGGTTCCGGGCGACGGGATCGCAGATGCAGAAGAGGTCCGCGCCGCCGCAGAAATAGCGGCACAGACACTGGTTTTAGCCAATATGGAGCAGTTGGCCGTCGGTCAGGGATCGGTCATTTCGGCCAGCCTTTTTGGCGCGCTTGCGGGGGTTGACGCCTTGCCCTTTCCACGCGCCGCGTTCGAGGATGCAATCCGGCAATCCGGCAAGGCTGTCGATGCCAGTTTGCGTGCCTTTGATGCGGGGTTTGACGCTGCCCAGAATGGCGATGCGGACACAGTTGAAAAACCTGACACCCCGCGCGAAATCACCGGGCCACAGGATTTGTTGCGCGATTATCAAAGGTTGCTCGACCGTATCCATGCGATGCCGCCTGCGGTTCAGCAAATGGCCACTGCCGGTTTGCTTAAGGTCGTGGATTTTCAGGACTACGCTTACGGTGCCTCCTATCTGGATCGCTTGAACGGGGTTATCAGGCGTGACAGCAGCGAACGGGGTTGGCTATTAAGTATCACGGCGGCGAAATACATCGCCAATGCAATGGCTTATGATGATATCATCCGCGTCGCTGACATCAAAACACGCGGCCCAAGGTTTAACCGGATCCGCGCAGAAATGGGGGCAAAACCGGATCAGGTCATGCAGCTGACCGAATATTTCCACCCCCGAGCCGAGGAAATCGCGGGGCTGCTGCCAGCCAAACTTGGTGCGTGGGTCGAAGGGCGACCAAAGGCGATGGCGTGGCTGGATCGATGGTTTGGCAAGGGGTGGCGATTGCGCACCGATAGTTTGCCGGCCTTTGTGATGTTGTACGTTTTGGGCGGATTGAAATCCTATCGCCTGAAAACCCGCCGTCACGCGGTCGAGGTCGCACATCTCGAGGCTTGGCTAGACGGCTCTCTTGCCCCGCTTGAGCAAGATTATGCGCTATGCGTCGAGATGTTGCGCTGCCGACGTTTGATCAAGGGGTATTCCGATACCCATGCGCGCGGGCTGACCAAATTTGACAGCGTGATGAACGGGGCGCAGATGGTGAAGGGGCGTAAAGACGCGCCAGATTGGGTTGCCCGACTGCGCGAAGCGGCGCTGCAAGACCCCGAAGGAAAGGCGCTTTCCGGCGCGTTAGAGACTATTCGCAGCTTTGCCTAACGCGAATCGTTCGATCTGATGAAACCTGCCATCCATGTCTTCGGCGCATAACGTTAGTCTATCGATGTCGAACGGTGCGGGGATCGCGGGCATCAGGTTAGCCTCAATGGCTTGGCGCACTTGCACCATTTCCGCATCGGGGACTGGCCCCGTCAGGGTGATATGAAAGCGAAAGAATTCTTCCACATGGGGGTATCCCCATTGCCGCAACAATTGCCGCTGCCGATCTGACATGTTGGGCCGGTTTTTGCGATCAAACTCTGCCTCACCAAGCGGTGCGCGAAAACCATCCAGCGACTGCATTGCCGCCGATGCCAACCCGTTCAGCGCTGATGTGTCGCCCTTGGGTGTCAGCGCCATAAACCGGCCGATCTGGGTCAGGGCCAACCCGTCAAGGATAACGGAAGGATGGGCCGCGCAAAACGCCGCCAGCGCATCGGTTAAACCCTGTTCGGTCGCGCCATCTGCAAGGGTAAACGGTGCTTTGATCGTTGCATGCAGCCCGTATTTGCGCGGCCGTTCGGTGATGGCGGCGACATCAACCCCTGCGATTTCGGGGTGCGGAACGGTGCAGCCCTGCGCCAGATCCCACCCCAGCCAAGCGGTCCCCAATCGGGTAAAACCGCCGGGCGGGGGCGTGAAATATATGGCGTAGCGCTTGAACATACGGGTCAATTACCCTGCCACTGGCGATACGTCAAAGATATCTGTTCACCAGATTTTCCAACGCTTCTTGGCGGCCCGATGCGGGTTGCGGGTTCAACGCGTCGGCCTTGACCTGTGCGTTGATCGTCTCGAGGTCGCTGGTCATCAGGCCCTGACCGCGCGCCGATCCCCAACCAGCGTAACGTGCCTCGCGGGCGGCTTCCAACTTGCCATCCTCCAGCATCGCGGCGGCGGCTTTTAACCCGCGGGCGCAGACATCCATCGCGCCGACATGGGCCAGGATCAAATCCTGCGCATCCAGCGATTGACGACGCAGCTTGGCGTCGAAATTCGTGCCGCCGGTCGTGAAACCGCCCGCTTTCAGCACTTCGTAATAGGCAAGTGCGACTTCGGGCACGGAATTGGGGAATTGGTCGGTGTCCCAGCCCGATTGGTAATCGTTGCGGTTCATGTCGATGGACCCGAAAATCCCAAGCGCAGAGGCCAGCGCCAGCTCATGTTCGAACGAATGCCCGGCCAAGATTGCGTGCCCCTGTTCGATGTTTACTTTCACTTCGTTCTCAAGCCCGAAATCCTTGAGGAACCCGTACACGGTCGCGACGTCGTAATCATACTGATGTTTGGTGGGTTCCTGCGGTTTAGGCTCGATCAGGATGCCCCCTTTGAACCCGATCTTGCGGGCATATTCGACGGACATTTGCAGGAAACGACCGGCCTGCTCACGTTCGCGTTTCATGTCGGTGTTCAGCAGCGTTTCATAGCCTTCGCGCCCGCCCCACAGCACATAGTTTTCGCCACCCAGCTTGTGCGTGACGTCAATGCATTCTTTGACGGTCGCGGCGGCATAGGCGAACACGTCAGGGTCGGGGTTCGTTGCAGCACCCGACATATAGCGGCGGTTTGAAAACAGGTTCGCAGTGCCCCAGAGCAGCTTGGTGCCTGACTGCTCCATCTTTTCGCCGAAATAATCGGTGATCTCGTGCAGGCGCGCGGTGCTTTGCGCAAATGTATCGCCTTCGGGGCGCACATCGGCGTCGTGGAAACAGAAATACGGCTGGCCAAGAATCTTGAACATGTCGAACGCGGTGTCGGCCTTGATCTTGGCGTGGTCCATCGTGTCGCCGAACCAAGGGCGCTCGAACGTTTGGCCGCCAAACGGGTCGCCGCCCTCCCAGGCAAAGCTGTGCCAATAGGCAACGGCAAAGCGCAGATGCTCGGCCATGGTTTTGCCCATCACCACCTCGTCAGGATTATAGCTGCGATAGGCGAAATCATGGGTCGCATCAGGGTCATAGGTGATCGTTGGGATACCAGCGAAAAAATCGGTCATGGGAGTGGTCCTTATCTCTAGGTCAGCGCAAAGATTTGATTGCGCGGTATGTCTCGGAATAGCGGGCGTGTGCGTCGGCAAAGGCTGGAACAAGCTTTGAATCAGGCTCTATCACACGGGAAACGGGGGGCGGGACGGCGATTTCGGCACCTTCGCCAGTCGCTGCCATACGGCCCAAACGCGCAGCGCCCAAGGCGGCACCAAAGTCACCAGCCGCAGGCAGCTGGATCGGCATATCCAGCGATGTCGCAATCGCCTGAAGCCAATAATCGGACTTTGACCCGCCACCGACCGCCATCAGGCTGTCGATCTTGGTGCCGGTCATCGCCATCGCATCAAAACTGTCGCGCAGGGCGTGGGTGACCCCTTCTAGGACCGCGCGGACCATGGCGTTGCGGTCGGTTGTGTGGCCAAGATGCAGGAAACCCGCGCGAATTTGCGCATCGTTATGAGGGGTCCGTTCACCCCCCAGATAGGGCATGAAAACTGTCCGACTAGGGACCTGCAACGACCCCAGATCACTGGTCAGCGTTTGCGCATCTTCTTGCAACACGCCCGCCAGCCAGTTCAGCGCGTCGGTTGCTGACAGGATCACACCCATCTGATGCCAAAGCCCGGGCAAGGCGTGGCAAAAACTGTGCAAGGCGCTTTCGGGTGCGGCGGCATAGTTGGGCGTCGCGGCGAACAACACGCCAGAGGTGCCCAATGACACAAATGCCTGCCCCGGTTTCACAACACCCATCCCGATGGCAGAGGCAGCATTATCGCCACCGCCCCCCGCAACAGGAATGCCCGCAGGCAAGCCAAGCTTGGCGGCGATTGACCCGGTCAGGGTGCCTGAAACGTCGGACCCTTCGACAAGGCGGGGCATTTGCGCCCGTGACAGACCGGATAGTGCCAGCAAGTCATCCGACCAGTCGCGCGCGCCGGTATCCAGCCAACTGGTGCCCGCAGCGTCAGACATCTCGGACACGGCATCCCCCGTTAACCAAAACCGCAAGGCGTCTTTCGGCAGTAACACCGTGTCTATTTTGGCAAATATTTCGGGTTCGTGCCGCCGGACCCATTCTACTTTGGGGGCGGTAAAGCCGGGGAATACGATGTTGCCAGTCACCTTGCGCCAGATCGGGTTGGCGTCCACTTCAGCCGCTTCAACTGCCGCACGGGTATCGTTCCACAGCATACAGGGGCGCAACGCCGCGCCGTTTGCATCCATCAGGGTCGCACCATGCATGTGACCGCTTAGGCCGATGCCCTTAACGCCGCTTAGATCGACGCCAAGGCCGGCGACAGCAGCCGCGCAGGCGGTGAACCAGTCATCGGCGGTTTGCTCGCTCCACCCGTCATGGGCGCGCGACACTTGCAAGGGCGCGCTGGCCTCGGCGATGATATTTTCATCACCGTCCACCAGCAGCGCTTTCAGGCCGGAAGTGCCCAAATCAAGACCTAGAAACATGCGATATCCCCGTATTAGAGCCTAAGCAGCGTCGCGCGCTTTGCCCATGATGATCATGCTCAGGATGTCATCCTCGGTCACGTCACCGACCTTTTCAGTGCCGATCAACGTGCCGTTTTTCATCACTGATACGCGGTCGCACAGGTCCAGCATTTCGCGGGTGTCGTGGCTGATCAGGAAGATACCCAGACCTTGGGCTTTCAGTTCCTTGATCAGATCCGCGACCATTTTGCTTTCGTGGACACCCAAGGCGGCAGTGGGTTCATCCATGATCAGGATTTTGGCGTTGAAATACACGGCGCGTGCAATCGCCACCGATTGCCGCTGACCCCCAGAAAGCGCTGAAACAGGCTCGCTTATCTTTTTGAAGTTGGGGTTGAGGCGGGCCATGATCTTGCGGGTCTCGGCCTCCATCTGGGCGTCGTCGACCAGACCGAAACGGTTGGTCAGTTCGCGCCCCAGAAACAGGTTGCTTGCCGCATCAAGGTTATCTGCCAGCGCAAGCGTTTGGTAGATCGTTTCGATGTTGTGACGGCGGGCGTCGCGGGGCGAATGAATGTTGGCTTTCTTGCCTTCGATCCAAATCTCGCCCTCGTCCATCTGATAGGCACCGGCAAGGATCTTGATCAGCGTCGATTTGCCCGCGCCGTTGTGGCCCAGCAGGCCGACAACTTCGCCCGGATACAGGTCAAGCGACACATTATCGACGGCGCGCACACCACCAAAGGACAGCGAGATATTCTTGAGCTCTACTAAAGGTGTCATATCATTTCCCTCCTGTGCGGCGGCGATAGACAATGTCGATCCAGACGGCGAGGACAAGAACAGCCCCCACAACGATGTTTTGCAGCGGCGCGTCGACCCCGACCATCGCCATGCCCGATTGCAGCGATTGCATAATCAGCGCGCCCAGGATGGCACCGTGAATGGTGCCGATCCCGCCTGCAAGGGCGGTGCCCCCGATGACGGCCGCGGCGATGACGCGCAATTCATCCAATGTGCCGATGTCGTTGGAATGGTTGGTCAACCGGGCCGATGCAACCACCGCAGACAGCGCCACCAATGCACCCATCAGGGCAAAAACCTTGACCGTCAGCAGGCGCGTGTTGATGCCGGACAGTTCTGCCGCGTCAGGGTTGCCGCCCGTCGCAAAGATATAACGCCCCAACCGCGTGCGTTTGGCCATCACCGTCATGGCGATTGCAATCGCGATCAGCAGCAAGACGGAATAGGGAATGCCATATGCAGCGGTAAAGCCGTCTGGCATCGCCTCGCCGCGCGCTTTGAATTCGCGGATCAGACGTGCCGTTGGCACCTCATAAGCGTTCAGGATCGCGACAAAACCAAGGATACCTGCGGCGATGATCAACCCGACAATGGCTTCGGCCCAGACGGGTTTTACAGGAAAGCCATGCCCGATCTTGTTACGCCGCGCGGACCACAGCGCCCAAAGCGCCAGCACCACAGCGATAAGTCCGACGATCCAGGACCATGTTTCACCCAAAGTGCCGTTGATACCGCCAAATTTGCGGAATGTTTCGTCAAGCGGGCCAATGGTTTGACCGTCGGTCATGTACCACGCCACGTTGCGCCAAATCAAAAGGCCGCCCAGCGTCACAATAAAGGCGGGGATGGTCAGATATCCGACCAGCCACCCCTGAAGCGCGCCGATCATCGCCCCGATCAACAGGCCAACTGCAATGGTGATCCAAGGGATCAGCGGATGCCCAAGGCCAAGCCCCAGCATCTTGGGCAGAATGTCGGTTTGGGTCATCGCCATGGCGGCAGAGCATGTCGCCAGCATTGCCCCCACAGACAGATCAATATGGCGGGTGACGATCACAAACACCATGCCCGTGGCCATAATGGCGACACTGACGGTTTGGATGGTCAGGTTGAAAATATTGCGCGGCGTCAGAAAACGGCCATCGGTCAGCACGTTAAACACCAGACAAACCAGTACAAAGGCACCGATCATGCCCAACAGGCGTGTGTCGATTTCAAGCTGCGTGAGCAACGAACGTTTGGGGGCAGTCGGTGACGGATGTGTATCTGTCCCGGGTGTCGATGTGTCTGTCATGTAATTGGCTTCCGGATTGGATCGCGATGTCTTTCAGCGGTGGGGGCTATGATCAAGCCGACGGCCAGCGCGTGAAAGGAAAACGGGGGGTGCATCCCGACCAGTGCCGGGATGCTGTTGTTGTGATTATTCGCAGGCTGCGACGTCTGTAACACCTTGGCAAAGCGCCTCTTTGGTGATCCAGCCAGCGTCAAGCACAGCGTTCAGGTTGTCGATGGTAACCGGCACAGGTGCCAGAAACTTGGCCGACAATGCTGTGCCACCGGGTGATGTCCACTCGGTCGCGCCATCAACGGCACCCATTTCAGTACCACTGGCAAGGGCAACTGCGATTTCAGCAGCGTTCTTACCCAGATCGCGGGCGTCTTTCCAAACGCTAACGGTCTGTGTGCCTTTGGCAACGCGGTTCAACGCAGCGTGGTCGCCGTCTTGGCCGGACACTGGCGTGCCTTCCATGCCTTGGGCTGTCAGGGCTGCAACTGCACCGCCGGCTGTACCGTCGTTGGATGCAACAACCGCATCAACCTTGTTGTCTTGTGCGGTGAGGATCTGTTCCATGTTGCGCTGCGCGTTGGCAGGCAACCAGCCGTCTGTGTACGCTTCGGCAACGATGGTGATGTCGCCCGCGTCAATTGCGGATTGCAGCACTTCTTGTTGACCGCCACGCAGGAAATCGGCGTTTGGATCGGTGGGCGAGCCCTTGATCATGACGTAGTTGCCCTTGGGCATGGCTTCGTAAACAGCGCGGGCCTGCATGCGGCCAACTTCGACGTTGTCGAATGTCAGGTAAAACGCACGTGGGTCTTCGATCAGGCGGTCATAGCCGACAACCGGAATACCTTCGTCAGCCGCGGCTGTGATGGCCGGGCCAATCGCTTGGCTGTCTTGTGCCAGAATGATCAGGGCATCAACGCCTTGGGCGATCAGGCTTTCCACATCGGACAGTTGCTTGGACGCGGATGATTGCGCGTCAGAGCTGATGTATTTGGCACCAGCAGCATCCAAAGCAGCTTTGATCGCGGCCTCGTCAGTTTTCCAGCGCTCTTCTTGGAAATTGGACCAGCTTACGCCGACTGTGATGTCTTGCGCCGTGGCAGCATGGGTGAATCCGGCAGTGGCGACAGCCGCTGCCATAAAGAGTTTACGCATTTCTTTCCTCCCAGATGAAATGATTCCGATGTCCTAGGCGGCATCGATTTTTTCCGTGTACTGAGGTTGCGCGTTTTAATTCAGTTGTCAAAATAAATTTTCAAAAACCGGACAAATAATTTGACAGGCATCGGCAAAATGAGGCCTATTTCGGGGGATCTAGGGAGAAGTGATTAGATCTAGGGATTTGGCGGGGAGATAAAGTTTGGCCAGCAAACTAATTAGGCAAGGCAGCCTTGAGGGCAGTGAAACAGCGGCTTCTGGCTGCGGACCGCGGCTTATGCTGTTAAAAGACGACACTCGCCCCCTGCGCCAACAGGTGTTTGAACAGGTGCGCGCCGCCGGGCATATGCCCCGTATGGATGTTGCCCGCACCCTTGATATCAGCCCCGGTTCGGTCACCACCATCACATCCGATCTGATCACGCGCGGCCTGCTGCAAGAGGTCGAGGACAACCAGCGCGGACCCAGCCGTGGCCGCCCGCCGATCGCTTTGCGTGTCGCACCCTCCAGCCGTTTTGTGATCGGGATGAAGCTGTCGGACGAACGGCACACCGCTATTTTGCTGGATTTAGCGGGCAACGTCATCGCCGAGGCCCATCTGGCCAGTGGTGCATTGCGTCAGACAACCACCGAGGTGCTGGCCGAAGTGTCGACCCTGATCCGGAAGCTGTTGCAGAAAGCCGGTCAAACCCATGATTCGATTAGCGCCATCGGTATCGGGCTGCCGGGGATCGTGGATGCCTGCACTGGTATTGTGCAATGGTCGCCTGTTCTGACCGACACCAACATTCCCCTGCGCGAAAAACTGATGCAAGAGCTTGATCTGCCGGTATCGTTGGACAATGACACCAACCTGCTGACGCTTGCCGAATTGTGGTTCGGGGCCGGGCGGGGCACGTCGAATTTCGTTGTGGTGACCATCGAACGGGGCGTTGGCATGGGGCTTGTGCTGAACAACCGCTTGTTCCGTGGCGCGCTGGGCCCGGGGATGGAATTGGGGCACACAAAGGTGCAGCTTGATGGTGCGCTGTGTCGCTGCGGCCAACGTGGCTGTCTTGAGGCCTATGTCGCCGATTACGCTTTGGTCCGAGAGGCCGGAACCGCGCTGGACAGCGACCCCAGAGCCAGCAATTCCGCCGTGACCATGATCGAGACCCTGTATGACGAGGCCAATGCCGGAAACGAGGCCGCGCTGGCGATATTCAGACGCGCAGGGCGGTTTCTAAGCGTGGGTTTGGCGAATATCGTTCAGCTGTTCGATCCCGAACGGATCATCCTGAGCGGCGAGCGGATGCGCTATGATTATCTGACCACCGATGACATGTTGGCCGAAATGAACAGCATGATCCTGCCTGCTGGCCGCACGCCCACCCCCGTGGATATCCACGCGTGGAGCGGCTCTGTCTGGGCGAAAGGTGCTGCGGCGCTGGCGTTATCCGAGGTTACGGATGCTTTGCTGGGTGAAAACGCAGCATGATCCGCTGTCTGCCCCTGATCTGCGTCATGGTGGCGGGGGTCGTGCAGGCGGACCCGATGTTCGAAGACATCACGGACAGGGTGCCAAAGCACCAATATACCGGCGGTTGGGAGCATTTCGTGGGCGGCGGTGTGTCGGTCTTTGATTGCTCAAACGATGGGTTGCCCGACATCGTGGCCGCTGGTGGCGCGTCGCCGATGATCTTGCTTAAAAACGTCTCTGATAATGGGGAAATTGCATTTGAGCCGATGGCCTCGTTGGGCGATTTAACCGGTGTGACAGGGGCCTATCCAATCGACATGGATGGCGACGCGGTTCTGGATTTATATGTAATGCGTGTCGGACCTGACCGTGTGTTGCGCGGCGGGCCAGATTGCAGCTTTGACGATGTGACCGAACGCTGGGGCATTCCACAGACAGATCAATGGACGACCGCATTTACCGCGTGGTGGGACGCGGGCGCGCAGTTTCCCACGCTTGCCGTTGGTCACTATGTCGATCGGGCGAACCCCGAAGGGCCGTTTGGCACCTGCGATACCCACACCATCCTGTCGCCCTCTGCAGGAAATACGCCAAGTTACACCGCCGAAACGCTTGGGCCCGGATATTGCACCTTGTCGATGTTGGCCGCCCAAGACGCGCGCGGGGTGATGTCGCTGCGCATCTCGAACGACCGGCATTACTATCTGACCGGCGGGACAGAGCAGTTGTGGGACATGAGCGAACGCCGTTTTCTAGGCCCTGATGACGGGTTTCCAGCAGTGTCTTTGTGGGGTATGGGAATCGCCAGCCGCGACCTGACTGGCGATGGCCGGGACGAGCTGATGTTGACGTCTATGGGGGATCAACTGATGCAGATTGCCCAGCAAGACGGCACATATGTGAACGCGCCCTACGACATCGGAACCTATGCGCATATTCCCTATCTTAAGGGTGATGGGCGGCCATCAACGGGGTGGCACGCAACATTCGGTGACGTAAATAACGACGCCCTGCCCGATTTGTTTATCGCCAAGGGAAATGTCGATCAGATGCCCGGCATGGCCATGCGCGACCCGAATAACCTGTTGGTCCAAGGCAGTAATGGCAGGTTTACCGAGACTGGCGAACACGCTGGCATCGCGGATGTTGCGCGGTCACGGGGGGCCGGGCTGGCTGATTTTGACGGCGATGGCCTGCTTGATCTGGTGGTGGTGAACCGCCGTGCGCCGATGCGGCTGTATCAGAATATGACCCAAGGGGCGGGCAATGCCGCGTCGGTGCAGTTGCAAGGGGCAGGCGGCAATCGTTTTGCGATCGGGGCGCGGGTTAGCATCAGCGCTGGGGATATGCAGCACAGCCAACAAGTTACCATCGGCGGCGGGCATGCAGGTGCCGTGGCGCTGCCGCTGCATTTCGGCCTAGGGGCTGCGGATAAGGCGCAGGTGAGTGTGCGCTGGCCGGACGGGTCACAAAGCGACGGGTTTACGGTGAAGGCGGGCGAAACCCTGACCATCCGCCAAGCCGATTAATCCGCGACACCACCGACCGCCAAACCGCTTGGCACCGCGTCCGGAATGCCCATGCGCCCGTTTAGCGCCGTGTCGTCGTCCAAGCTTCGCAGGAACGCCACTATGGCTGCGATATCCGGCGGATTCAGGGTAACAGGCGCACGGATCAGCGCCGCCTGAACAATACGATCACGTGCCACCGGATCATCCATTTCGCGCCAGTCATCGGCCTTTAGCGGGGGCAACTGCACTGTGCCGCGCGCGTTGGCATCCGGGGCGAACCGATCTGCGGCTGCTACCGGATCTAGGTGATCGCGGATGAAGTCATCAATCTTGCTGTGGGCACCGGCATGGCCCCACGGCCCGGTCTGCATGACATTGCGCAAAGATGGCGTGCGAAACGCAAACGCATCCGCCGGATCGCCTGTTACCCTGTTCCTGCCCAGATCATGCGCGTGATTTTCGAACACGGCCGCCTTACCCGGGCCAAGTTGCGGCGCGCCCATGGGGTGAAACTTGTGATCGGTCTGAAAAGGCCCGGTATGGCAGCCGCTGCACCCGGCGTCCCCATAAAACAGGTCCATCCCGCGGGCCGCATCTAGGGGATATGCCGCATCAGGATCACGCAGATAGGCGTCAAACATCGACGTGTCCGACCGCCATTCATGGGCAACAAATACCGCAATTGCATTCGAAATATCGGTAAAGGCGATTTGATCGGGGTTGTCGATATGATCGTAAACGGCCTGAAACCGCTGGGCATAGTCGGGCAAGGCGGCAACCCTGCGCGCCAATATATCCCATGCGCCCCCGTCGCCGGTGATCAGCCCCTGCCGCACGGCCTTGGAGACGTCATTCTCAAGCTCTTGGCCGGCCATTTCATCGGGACTGAGAACAGGAAACATCGTTTGCGCCGACAAAAGCGAGGCAAAGCCAGCCAGCATGTCGTCATCCAGCGGCGTCCGAAACCCAGATTGCGTGGTAGCGTCGACCTCGATCCGGCCATCGTGAAACATGACCGTAAATTCAGCAGCGCCAAGGTTGAATAAAGCAGGCGAATTACGCGGAATCCGGTGGGGCGGCATGTTATCGGGGTCGCCGCGCCGTTCCATTCCCAGCCCGATGCCGCCCTCGCCGATGCCCAGCGACAGCCCGTCGCTGGTGGCAAATTTCGGATGGTGGCAGGTTGCGCAGGCGATATTCTTGTTGCCCGACAGAATAGGATCGTAAAACAGCAGCTGGCCCAGTGTGGCTTCGTCCATGTTTACAGGGGCATAGGCCGATGCGGGGATCGGATCAGGCAACGGCCCGGCAAAGGCACCAAAGGCGCTGGTGATAGCGATGAAAGCGGCGGGGCGAAGCAAAATCATGGGGCCAGCATCGCTTAGTTTCATTCGCTCAACAAGGTGATCTGCCGGTTCATTTCGCGGCCATGTTCGGGTGCTAAAACCGGCAATCGTTAAGGAATCATTAAGAATCGGTTGGCCCTATCCTACGTCAGCGGGACAAAAATATCTTTTGCCAACGCAAATTTCTGACTAGGGTCTAATTCAAGGCCGCAATACATCGGTCAGGAACAAAACTGGGAGCCAAGTAATGGGCAAGAGAGACGAATGGATCGCGAAATACGCGGATGATCTGACGAACAAATGTGGCATGACACCTGATATGCCTTTGCTGACCAAAGTGACGATCGGCTGCGGCCCGTCGATCTACAATGCGGATGCACAGACCGTCGCAGCGGGCCAAGAAAGCGAACTTGAGCTGGTTAAACAGAACTTTCTGATGAAAAAGCTGGGCATGGCCGATGACCCCGAGCTGATGGAAGCGATCCATAAAGTAGTCGAAATTTACGGAAAATCCGAGCGCAACAAATACCGCGCCGTCATCTATTACATGCTGACCAAACACTTTGGCAAAGAGGCTGTGTACGGCTAAGCCGCGCGCCCGTTACCAACGTGAACCCGAAACAGGAGCGCCCAATTGGTTAATTGGGCGTTTCTTTATTATATCCCCTTTGAAATACTAGATTCTTGCACTGAATCGTTCGGGGGAGTACCACATACAAGTCGGTCAGGATGGCCAGAACATATTTCGATACACGCGAGGTGGCCTTTCGGGGAATGCGTGGGGTGAGAAAGGGTTCTGGCACTGTGCCGGAACCCTTTTTACATTTCATAGGCTCAATAGTTTACGCTTCGGTGTCGCCCATCGCGCAAATCTGTTGCCATTGTTGATCCGTGACAGGTTGCACCGACAACCGCGGGCTTTTGACCAAGGGCATATCGTCAAACCGGCCATCAGCCTTGATCTGGTCCAGCGTGACCGGGTTTTTGAACGGGCGGACGGCTTTGATATCAACACAGGTCCACCGCGCATCATCGGTAGAGCTGTCCTGATGCGCCTCGGCGCAGATCTCGACGATGCCGACAATCGCGCGTTCCCCTTGCGAATGATAGAAAAACCCGCGGTCGCCTATCGCCATATCGCGCATGAAATTACGCGCCTGATAGTTGCGCACGCCGTCCCATTCCTCGCCCTCGTCGCCTTTGGCGACCTGATCATCCCAACCCCACGTCGACGGTTCGGATTTGAACAACCAATACGCCATCAGCCGATGACCCTGTTCCACGCAACCAGTTGTACATCCGCAAACAGACCGGCCTTGGCGTAGGGGTCATTATCCGCCCAGCTTTGCGCGGCGGCCATATCAACGACGTCCAAAATCACCAGCGATCCGCACATCTGCCCGTCTGCGTCCAGCAAAGGGCCAGCCTGCGCGACGCAACCGGTTGATTTCAGGTAATCGACATGGGCCGGGCGGTTTTCCTGACGCACAGGCAATGCGCCGGGTTTGTCGTGGGCAAATAGGGCAACAAGCATATTATTCTTCCTTTAGCGGACGGGTCAAAAGCGATTTCATAGCGCTGGGAACATCTAAACGGTTCTCGACCAACCCTGCAACGGCTGCGGTGATCGGCAGATCCAGCCCGCGTTCGCGGGCCAGCGCATCAACCGCGCGGGCTGTGGCGGCCCCTTCGACGGTTGTGGCGCTGTCAAAGGGCTGGTTTTCACCAAAAGCGAGGCCCAGCCGGTAGTTCCGCGATTGCGCAGAGGTGCAGGTCAGCACCAGATCGCCAAAGCCGGACAGCCCGGACAAGGTTTCAGGCCGGGCTTTTAGGTGTTCGGCCAGTCGTTGCATTTCGGCAAAGCCCCGGGTCATCAACGCGGCGCGCGCGCTTTCGCCCAAACCGGCACCCATCGCGGCACCGCAGGCAATTGCGACGACGTTCTTTAACGCGCCGCCCAGTTCAGCGCCAATCGTATCGGTCGTCCGATAAAGCCGCAGATTGTCTGTCGTCAGCGCGGTTTGCAGCGTTTTGCCCACGTCCGCATCTGCACAGGCCAAGGTCAGCGCCGTCGGCAACCCCCGCGCGATATCGGCACCAAAGCTGGGACCGGTCAGAATGGCCGGCACCGCATGCACCAGCGTTTCGCGGATCACGGCAATGGGGCCAAGCCCGGTTTGCAGCTCGATCCCCTTGCAGCAGGCGACGATGGTTTTGCCATCCAGAAAACCGGCGTTCTGGGTCAGAAACCCGCGCAGTTTTTGCATCGGCACAGCGATCAAAATAATGTCGGCCTTTGTCGCGTCCGCAATCGCTTCGGTCACGAAAAGCGCGTCAGGAAAGGGGCAGCCGGGCAATCGTTTGGTGTTTTCGCGCGCTTGCGCCATGCCGCCGCTGTCACGCGCCCACAGTGAAACAGGCCCTTTATGTGCCAGCGAAATGGCCAGCGCCGTTCCGAATGCGCCAGCGCCAAGAACTGCGATGCTCATGCTTTCGCCCCCTTTTTACCGCTGCCCAGCATGGACGGCTGATTGGTATCCAGCGGCCACCGTGGGCGGGCCGATAATGTCAGATCGTCCGGCCCGCGCAGGCTGCTTTGCTCTGCTGCGGCATATGCGATCATGGCGGCATTGTCGGTACAAAGCGCAAGCGGTGGCGCGATGAAACGCGCGCCATTTTCGTTCGAAACAGTCTCTAACCCGTGGCGAATGGCCGTGTTCGCAGCAACACCACCAGCAACGCACAACGCGGGGTCAGCGGGGGCATGTTCCATATAAATTGTCATGGCGCGCCGTGTCTTTTCGGCCAATACATCCACGACCGCAGCTTGAAACCCGGCGGCTAGGTCGGCCTGATCCTGAACGGTCAGCCCGCCTTTTTCGGCAATCACCTTGTCACGGGCGCGTAGCACGGCGGTCTTGAGCCCCGAGAACGACATGTCGCAATCGGGTCTGTCCAGCAGAGGGCGCGGCAAGGCAAAGCGTTTCGGATCACCGTTCAACGCCGCCTTTTCAATCTCGGGCCCACCAGGTTGAGGTAGGGAAATCAGGCGCGCAACCTTGTCGAAAGCTTCGCCCGGGGCATCGTCGATTGTGCCGCCCAGCCGTTCAAACCTGTCAGCGCCGTGCACCAGCAGAAATTGACAATGCCCGCCTGACACCAAAAGCATCAGATAGGGATAGGACACGTTATCGGTCAGGCGCGGCGTCAGCGCATGCCCGGCCAGATGGTTAACGCCGTACAGCGGTTTGCCCGTCGCGGCCGATAGCCCCTTGGCGCACATCACACCCGACAGGACCCCGCCGATTAAACCGGGCCCGGCCGTCACCGCGATTGCGTCGATTTCGGCCAGTGTTAGAGCCGCTTTTTCCAGTGCCTGTTCAACGCACAGGTCAAGCTTTTCCGCGTGGGCGCGGGCGGCAATTTCAGGGACAACCCCGCCAAATGCCGCGTGTAAATCGGTTTGCCCAACCACGACAGACGACAAAACAATCCCATCTGCGTCGGGCGAATGGCGCACTATGGCGGCAGCGGTATCGTCGCAGCTGCTTTCTAATCCTAGAACAATCATGGCCGTTTCCGTTGCAAGGGTGACCTTCGCCAAGTAACACCTTGGGACAGACGGAACAATCCTTGGGGTGCTGCTGCCGAATGTCGCTGCCTGTGCTGATCACGACCCGACCTGCGCCAGATTCTGTGCGGTTCATCGACGGGATCAAGCCCGATGTGCGGGCAAAGCTGTCGGTTCTTATCAGTCCGCTGCTGGAAATGGTGCCGACTGGGGCGGTTGTGGATATGACCCGCTATCGCGGCGTGATTTTTACGTCGGCAAATGGTGTGGATCACGCAGGGCCGGGGAATGGGCGCACGGCTTATTGCGTGGGCGAACGCACGGCCCGTATCGCGCGGGAAAACGGCTGGAACGCCAGCGTTTCGGGCCAAAATGCAGAAGAATTGATTAAAGAGCTGACCAAGATGCCGCCCCGTGGCCCCTTGGTTCATATCAGCGGCGTGCATCAGCGGGGCGATATCGCCGCACGTTTGTCAGATATCGGGGTACAGACAGACGCCATAGCGGTTTACGACCAACAGCTTTTGCCGCTGTCACCCGAGGCACAACAGGCGCTATCCTCGGGAATACCTTGCATTGTAACGGTTTTTTCACCCAGAACTGCGACGCACTTCGCAAGTTTTTGCGCAAATATCGAAAATCTCGTTATAATTGCGTTTAGTGACGCGGTTGCGAAACCGCTTGCACATTGTGGCGCAAGGAAATTGATAGTGGCTGATGCGCCCAACAGCGGATGCATGTATACTGCGCTTGAAACTGCTCTGGATTGGGACAGGTTATCTTGAAGACCAACCCAAATGCTGTCTAAGGTTGTAGAACACTGCCTTACTTATAACGAGAATCGGAAAGGTGCGAAGCGTGGCGAAAGCGAATACTCCTAGCTCGAGCGGGGAGAAACCTGCGGAAAATCCAACGTCGCGTGCATCCACTGCCGCTGCCAAGCCAAAACCCGCCCGTAAAACGACGGCAAAAAAGGCCAACCCTGCGGTGAAGGCTGACGCTGCCAAAACACCTGCGACACCAGCAAGCACGTCATCAACGTCTTCGGTGGCCGCTAAGGCTGCGCCGAAAACCGCAACATCTTCGACTTCACCCTCGACTGCGCAGACAGGGACCGGGGCAAAAACATCGAGCACGGCCAAAACTGCGCCGAAAGCCGATGCGCCCAAAACGGACAGTCCAAAACCAGCCGCGGTCGCGGAAACGCAGGCCAAGACCGAAACAACTTCGACCGGTACAAAGGCTGAAAAGACGGCGACCGAGGCAAAAATTGCTACACCCGCTACACCTGCCACCCCATCCAGAGCTCCTGCGGCCAACGCGGTGCCAGAAAAACGTGACCCGGAAAAACGGGCCAATGTGTTTTTCCCATTGCTGCTGGGCGGTATTGTTGCCGGCGGGATCGGTTTTGCTGCGGCGGAATTGAACCTTTTGGGACTGCGCGGTGAAACAGACACGCAAACCACGCTCGCGCAAAACCTTGCTGCACTAGACGGGCGTATTGCAACGCTTGAACAATCAACCCCCGAAACGGCACCAGCGCCTGACACCTCGGCGATTGACGCCGCGATTGCAGACCTTACCGCCCGTGTTGAAGAAATCGCAAACCGCCCGGCACCCATCGCGGGTGAGGCACCGCAGATTGACACCTCGGGTTTTGAGGCGGAACTGTCGGCGCTGAAATCATCCGTTGAAACCCAACGCGAAGAGATCCAGAAAATGCTGGATGATGCCCTAAGCGTTGAGGAAGCCACAGCAAAAGTCGCGCAATCGGCTGCGGCCCAAACCGCGATCGCGCGGATCGTTGCGGCATTAAGCAGCGGCCAGCCCTTTACGGCCGAGATCGCCGAATTGCAGGCCAATGGCATCCAGGATGTACCGCCTGTATTGACTGATGCCGCTGAAACCGGTGTCGCGACCATGACCAGTTTGCAAACGCGGTTCCCGGATGCGGCGCGCGCTGCATTGGCTGCCGTGCGCGCTGATGCACCTGCAGGTGCCGGCGGCGGGCTGGGGCGTTTCCTGCAAAACCAGCTTGGTGCGCGGTCTGTTACCCCTCGTGAAGGGGATGACGCTGATGCGATCCTGTCACGTGCGGAATATGCGATGCACCAAGGTCAGCTGGCAGAGGCATTGGCCGAAGTCGACGCCTTACCCGATGGCGCAAAAGCGCCCCTTGCGGACTGGATGGCAGATGCGCAAACACGCCAAGCTGCGCAAGATGCCGTAGATACCCTGTCGCAGCGCCTGACGGCAAACTAAGGAAACTAATATGCTTTGGTCACTGATTAAGATCGTTTTGTTCGTTGTGGCGATTGCTGCGCTGACATGGGGTGCGGGCTTCTTGCTCGAAAGCACGGGCGGGTTGCAGGTTACGGTTATGGGAACCGAATACAGCTTTGGTCCGCTGCAATCTGTCATCGCCGTTATTTTGTTGGTGGTTGCGGTTTGGCTACTGCTCAAGGTTATCGCGCTTTTGATCGCGACCTGGCATTTCCTGAATGGGGATGAAACGGCGCTGTCGCGCTATTTTGACCGCAATCGTGAAAGAAAAGGCTATGAGGCGCTGTCTCAGGGGTTGATGGCATTGGCCAGCGGTGAAGGTAACGTCGCGCTGACCAAAGCGGCCAAGGCTGAAAAATATCTGGAAAAGCCCGAGCTGACCAATTTGCTGATCGCGCAGGCCGCCGAGATGGCTGGCAACCGCCGTTTGGCCGAAGCATCCTATCGCAAAATGGTGGAAAATGATGCGACACGTTTTGTTGGTGTGCGCGGTATCATGAAGCAAAAGCTGGCCGATGGGGATACCGACACGGCGCTTAAACTGGCGCAAAAAGCCTTTGCGCTAAAGCCCAAGCACGAAGAAACCGGCGACGTTCTGTTAAAGCTTCAGGCCGAAAAAGAAGATTGGAAGGGGGCCCGCGAGACCCTGAACACCAAACTGAAAAATGGCCAGCTGCCCCGTGATGTGCACAAGCGTCGCGATGCCGTTTTGGCCCTGTCCGAAGCAAAAGACGTGTTTGCCGTCGGCAACAGCATCGAAGCGCGCGAAGCCGCGATCGAGGCGAACCGCCTGTCGCCTGATCTGATCCCCGCCGCCGTGATGGCCGCGCATGGGTTTATTGATGAAGGCAAACCAAAATACGCCGCGCGGCTGCTGAAGAAAGCATGGGGTGTTCAACCGCACCCTGATCTGGCCGCCGCCTTTGCCGCAATTGCACCAGACGAAACTCCCAGCGAGCGGCTGAAACGGTTCGCGGCGCTGACCAAAGTGCAGCCGGATCATCCTGAAACCAAGATGTTGCTGGCCGAACTGAACATCGCAAACGAGGATTTCCCACAAGCGCGGCGGTCTTTGGGCGATCTGGTGGAAACCGACCCCACCGCGCGGTCTGTCACCCTGATGGCCGCGATTGAACGGGGCGAAGGCGCATCTGACACCATCGTCAAAGGCTGGCTGGCCCGGGCGTTGACCGTTTCGCGCGGCCCGCAATGGATTTGCGAGAATTGCCAACATATTCACGCGGCATGGGCCCCGACCTGCGAAAACTGCCACAGCTTTGATACCTTGGCGTGGAAAACGCCGCCCATGTCCGAAATGGCGATGCCCGGCGGGCTGCAGATGTTGCCGCTGATTGTAGGCGGTCTGGAGGATAAATCGGGCGCAGATGCCAAACCTCCGGTTGCGACCCGATCTGACATCGAAGACGCCGAATTGATCGACGATCCCGTTGTCACAAGCGACAGTCCGAAAGAACCGGGAACCACTGTTAAAAAGTAACAGCTAAGTTTCGTACGACACAAAACCGGCGTCTGTGGTAATCACGGGGGCCGGTTTTTCTATGCGCGTGGTGGGTGGTTCTGCGACGCCCCCTTCACCTTTGCTGCTGACTGTCTATATCTGCTGTGAACCCCAAAGTTAGGATGCAGGTCGTGGCGTCGGATCAAATACAAACCCTTTCGGTCAATGGTATGACATGTGGCGGCTGTGCTGCCCGCGTCGACAAGGCGCTGCGCGCGGTACCCGGCGTGACCGAGGTCAGCGTTAATCTGGCGGATGACACGGCGACGGTCACCCATCAGCAGGGGGCCGTGACGACCGAAACCCTGACCAAAGCCTCGGGTGATGCGGGCTATCCTGCGACGGTCGCGACCAAGGCCACCACGCAAGACCACGCCATCCACAAACGCGAAGAGGCCGCCGAAGTCGGGCGGGCGTTCTATTTTGCCGCTGCTTTGGCCTTGCCGGTCGTGGTGCTGGCCATGGGTACGCATATGTCTCACGCGGTTCATATGTTGGTTGCGGGGACAATCGGGCAGCAAGGCAGCTGGATGATCCAGTTTGTGCTGACGACCCTCCTGATCCTGGGGCCGGGCCGCCGGTTTTACACCGTCGGCATCCCTGCGTTGTTGCGCGGTGCGCCTGATATGAACAGCCTTGTCGCCTTGGGGACTGGGGCCGCGTTTACCTATTCGACGGTCGCGTTGTTCGTGCCCCAGCTTTTGCCCGCCACCGCCCGCGAGGTGTACTTTGAGGCCGCAGCCGCAATCATCGCGCTGATCCTGCTGGGCCGCTGGCTTGAGGCGCGCGCAAAGGGGCGCACCGGGCTGGCGATCCAGAAATTGATGGGGCTGCAACCGAACACGGCGCGGGTCAAACGCGGCGCGGATTGGGTCGATGTTGATATCGCGGAACTCGCCGTTGGGGATGAAATCCTGATCCGTCCGGGCGAACGGCTGCCAACCGATGCCACGATCATCAGCGGTGATTCTGGTATCGACGAAAGCATGATCACCGGCGAACCCATGCCGCTGCGCAAGACGGTGGGTGACCCCGTTACGGGCGGTACGGTAAACGGCACTGGCAGTCTGACCTGTCGGGTGACGTCGGTGGGCGACGATACAACCCTCGCGCAGATCATCCGGATGGTGCAGCAGGCCCAAGGCGCGCGATTGCCGATCCAAGGGTTGGTCGACCGCGTGACGCTTTGGTTTGTGCCGGCTGTTCTGGTCGTGGCGCTGCTGACCGTGGCGGTTTGGGCAATATTCGGGCCGTCGCCTGTTCTGTCGCATGCCTTGGTCGCGGGTGTCTCCGTGCTGATCATCGCCTGCCCCTGTGCCATGGGGCTGGCGACGCCGACATCCATCATGGTGGGCACTGGCCGTGCGGCTGAATTGGGCGTGTTGTTCCGCAAAGGCGATGCTTTGCAGGGGCTTGGCAGTGTCGATATCGTCGCCTTTGATAAAACCGGCACACTGACCCAGGGACGCCCTGCGCTGACGGCATTGATCCCCGCACCAGGCCGGTCGCGCGACAGCCTGTTGGCGCAGGTTGCAGCCGTGGAAACGCAATCAGAACATCCTATCGCAAGCGCGATTACCGCCGCCGCCAAGAACATGACCCTGCCCGAGGCAACCGGTTTTCAGGCAATCAATGGCCAAGGTGTCACCGCATCGGTGAACGGGCAGGATATTCACATCGGTAACGCCCGGCTGATGGACGGGTTGCAGGTGGATACATCACCTTTCGTGGCTGAATTTGATGCCCGTACGGGACAGGGCGAAACGGTATTTTATGTCTCTATTACAGGGAAGATTGCCGGTTTAATCGCGATATCTGACCCGATCAAACCCGATAGCAAAGCCGCGATAGAGGCGCTGCACCGTCGCGGAATCAAGGTTGCGATGATCACCGGCGATGACCCCAAAACAGCGCAAAGCGTTGCGGCGGCGTTGGGCATAGATCACGTGGTCGCGGGGGTTTTGCCAGATGGTAAAATCGCGGCGTTAGACCGGTTGCGCGGGCAGGATGGTCACATCGCCTTTGTCGGGGACGGGATCAATGATGCGCCTGCCTTGGCCCATGCTGATGTTGGGATCGCGATTGGTACAGGCACCGATGTCGCCATCGAATCGGCTGATGTGGTGCTGATGTCGGGCAGTTTGACGGGCGTGAACAGCGCCATTGCGGTATCTCAGGAAACCCTGCGCAATATCCGTCAGAACCTGTTCTGGGCCTTTGGGTATAACGTGGCGCTGATCCCTGTTGCGGCTGGCGCGCTGTATCCGCCGTTCGGCATCTTGTTGTCGCCGATCCTTGCCGCGTCGGCGATGGCGTTTTCGTCGGTTTTCGTGCTGACTAACGCATTGCGGCTGCGGCGCATTAAAGTGCAGGTTTGACCCTTAATCAGATGACGCCAGCAGAATTGGGCGCTATCCCTTGGCCTAAACGGTTACAAAGGATCCGCCCATGACATCCGATATCTACGCATTCGCGCCCCCAAAACAGGCAAGCCTAGCCATCAAGGGATCAGACGCGCGGTTTCCGGTACGGCGCATCTTTTGCGTCGGGCGCAATTACGAGGCTCACGCGATTGAAATGGGCAAAGACCCAAGCCGCGAGGCCCCGTTTTTCTTTACCAAACCGGCAGATGCGGCAGTTGATACGCCTTGCACCGTTCCCTATCCGCCGCTGACCGAAAACCTGCATTACGAGATCGAATTGATCATCGCGATTGGCAAAGGTGGCCGTGATATCGCCGAAGACGATGTGATGGATCATGTCTGGGGGGCGTCGGTCGGGATCGACCTAACCCGCCGCGACCTACAGAACGAGGCCAAGACGATGGGACGTCCGTGGGATTGGGGCAAAGCCTTTGATTGCTCTGCCCCGATCGCGCCGGTTGTACCGATTGCTGATGTGCCTTCGGTGGAAAACGGGCGCATCTGGTTGGCGGTGAATGGCGAGACGAAACAAGACGCCGATCTGGCTGATCTGATCTGGTCTGTTCGCGAACATGTGTCGATCTTGTCGCGTTCGATGACGCTGGCTCCGGGTGATATCATCATGACCGGCACACCGGCCGGGGTTGGCGCGATCGTCGCGGGCGATGTTGTTACGGGGGGCGTTGACGGCATCGGAACGCTTGAGGTCACCATCGGCCCGCGCGCATGACCGATCTGGCGCTGCATAACTATTTTCGCAGCTCGACCTCGGTTCGGGTGCGCGCCGCGCTGAACCTCAAAGGGTTGGCATTTGATTATATCCCCCTGTCGTTGCTCAAGGGCGAGCAGGCCAGCGCAGAGCATCTGGCGCTCAACCCTTCGGGGTTGGTGCCAACCCTGGTGACGCCGCAGGGCGCATTGCCGCAATCGCTTGCCATAATTGAATGGCTGGACGAGGTGCACCCCGAACCACCGCTGTTACCAGCCGATCCGTGGGGCCGTGCACGGGTGCGCAGCCTTGCGCATATTGTCGCATTAGATATCCATCCTGTGAACAACCTGCGCATCCTAAAACATCTCGAGGCCGAGTTTGGTGCCGGTGCAGAAGGGAAGGCAGCGTGGTTTCGGAAATGGGCCAGCGCTGGCATGGATGCGTTGGAAACACGCCTGTCTTCTGACCCTGAAACAGGTGATTTTTGCCATAAAAACAAGGTCGGACTGGCAGATTTATGTCTGTACGCTCAGGTCTTGAACAACGCCCGGTTTAATGTGGATATGACCCCCTATCCAACGATCCGGCGCATCCATGAAAACTGTTTGGCGATCCCTGCGCTGAACGATGCATCGCCCGAATTCCAGCCCGACGCAGGCTGAAATCTGCCGAACGGCTGATGTTGACTAGCGCAATTCCACGCTATCTAAAACGCCTAGGTTTCTAGGGAGATTACTGATGAAATTGATCTATACAGCACTGGTGGCAACTGTCTTTGCCGCACCCGTTTTTGCAGACAGCCACAGCGCAGGCGATGCCGCCGCTGGCGAAAAGAACTTTGGCAAGTGCAAGGCGTGCCACGCAATTGTGGATGATGCAGGCGAAGTTATCCAAAAAGGCGGCAAAACTGGCCCGAACCTTTTCAACATCGTTGGGCGTCAGGCGGGATCGGTTGATGGCTATAAATACGGTAAATCACTGGTCGAAGCAGGCGATGCCGGTCTGATCTGGGACGAGGCCTCCTTGGCCGCCTATATGACCAACCCCACTGAATTCTTGCGTGAAACGCTGGACGATAGCAAAGCGCGGTCCAAGATGTCGTTCAAGCTGCGTAAGGGTGGCGAAGACGTCGCGGCCTATCTGGCAAGCGTGTCCCCAGCAGCGACCGATGACATGGGTGAAGAAGAAGCGCCCAAAAGCGAATAATCGACCCTAACACGTCGATAAAGCCCGCCCGTTGGAAAACTTGGGCGGGCTTTTTGCTGCGCTGTCGCCTAGCGGGATTGTACCGCAGCCTGTGTGTTTTCAGCCCGTTTGCGGGCCTTGGCCGCCTGTTCGGGCAGGCCGGATTTCTCGTAAATATCCCCAAGCAGCAGATTTAACGGAACGCCGTCAGGGTCATAGGTGCGGCGCATTTCAAGCACTTGTTGCGCGGCGGATGCGCGGCCATCCTGAACCAAGGCATCTAGATGGATTTGCTCGAACAGATCACGCTGCGCATGGCTGCCGCCACATTCGGCCATGCGGGGCAACGCCTGACCCAATTGCGTGATTGCGGTGGGCCAATCCCCCTTGCTGTGGGCGATGATCCCCCGTGCCGCTGGCAAGGCGACCTCGGCCCATGCAACGTGGTCATAGGGGGCGGTATCCGCCGCCCGCGCTTCGATTGCGGCCATCAAGGATTGCACTTCGGGGCGGGCCGTGCGGCCAAGCGCGTATAGGTATTGTAGCGTTAGAAATGCGCTGACCGTGTCCTGACCGCGCATCGCGATGTGATCTGCCACATCGGCCCAGCGATCGCCGACGCTGACGCCCGCGAACTCCATCCGCGCCAACATCGACACCGCACCAACCTGATCCTGCGAATAATCCTTTTCGAGGCCCCAGATATGCGTGTCATAGGCGCGGCACACATCGTCGTGACGCCCCTGCGACAGGTAAAACAACGCCAAATGCCACCAGTTATGGCTGCGCATAAAGGAATTCAGATTTTGCCAGGTGCCTGCAACGCTTTCCAGAAAAGCGGCCCCTTCAGCGACGCGCCCTTGGGTCAGCATGACATGCGCCAAAGCATGATGCGCCCAAGGCTCATCGCCCCGCAAGAACATCGCCTGCCGCGCGGCGGTTTCGGCGTCCTCCAGCAGGTGGCATTGCTCATACCCAAAGGCGATCATGCCATGCACATATGGGATATCGGCGGCCTCTGGCAGCGCCTTTAGCGCAAAGCGCAACATGCCAGCGGCATCGCCCGTGTTGAACAGATGGTACTGCGCCAGTTTGAGCATAACCACATCGCGGGGGTGTTCGGTTGTGATGGCATCACATCCCGCCAGCATCGCGGGGATATCGCCAGCAACCCAATGGCCGATGGTGTCGATCACCTGCGCCTCGCGCGGGGTGCCCGGTGTCGCAGCGCGGGCGCGTGCCATATAGGGCGCGGCCTTTTGGGGGGCGACGGGGGCCTCAAGAAACATCCACAGCATTGCGGCATAAGCATTGGCCAGCGCGCAGTCAGGGGCCGCATCGGCGGTCGGGATGATATTGGGGGCCTTGGTTTCATAGGCGATAAAACCGTGGATGAAATCGTTGATCCCCTGAACCGTCTGCGGGTTTTGCGTGGTAATTGGCAGGCCATAAAGATCGGTGGTCATAACGCGCCCCTTATCGGATGGGTTTGTGCGATGGTTTTGACGTGATCCGCCACGGTGTTAGCGGCGTCCCAATGTATCGAATGGCCCGCGTTAGGGACGATATGAATGGGTAATCCAGACAGTGCCGATTGCGCCAAGGGCAGCGGGATTAGCATGTCATCCGCTGCCAGCAACGCCTGGGCGGGGACGGGCCATTCGGGGGGCAGATGTGCGGGCTGATAGCCATCCAATGCCTGCAACTGATGCGCCATGCCCTGAACCGTTTGCGCGTGGGCATAGGCCAGCGATGCGGATGCGGCATCATCAACAGCCCCGGGAATATCGTAAACGGCAGGGGCAAAAAGCCACGGAAAGAACGCGCGCAGCCAAGTGTCAGGGGCGGCATTGCTTTGCCGGATCGCAAGCAACGCGTTGAACAGGGCCAAGTTGCGGGTCAAACGGATGGGAGCGCTGGCGGCAAGGGTCAGGCTGGCGATCTTGGCGGGAACAGATTGCATCATCTCAAGCGCGATCATACCGCCCATTGAATGACCCAGAACATGGGCTTGCGGTATGTCCAGATGATCCAACAGCGCGGCGCAATCCTGTGCATAGATGCTGACCGAAACGGGTGCATCAACCGGCGTGGTCCGGCCTGTCGTGCGGTTGTCGGGCCGGATCAGGGTGAAATGTGGCTCTAACAGGGGGATTACCGGTGCCCAGCTTGCGCTGTCACTGACCATTCCTGCGATCATCAACAGCGGCGGGCCAGTGCCGCTGACCTCGTAATGCAGTGTCACGTCTGGCAGGGACAGTTCAGGCATTCAGGTCTCTCCAGCAGGGCAGCAGATCATTGGGGGCTGGGGTGGCCTCGTATGCGGCGCGGGCAATTGCGCGGGCAAGGCACAGGGATGCGGCGTGCCCGATGAGAGGCAGCATGCGGTCATCTACCTCGTGATCTGCGGTGCTGAGCGCGAACACCAGATCACCATCATGGGGCGTGTGCGCGGGGACGGTTGCGCGGGCGATGCCATCATGGGCGGCAACGGCCATCCGCTTGCATTGCGCCTTGGTTAGGGTCGCATCCGTGGCCACGATTGCGATGGTGGTGTTTTCACGCGGCGACATCGCGGCTGTTTTACGGCTGTCCTGATTAAGGCCCAAACCGCTGTTCATATCAGGCCCTAACCCGCCGAATTCGCCGTTCACTTCAAAGGGCGCAGCATAGAAATGGCGATCCCCCGGGGTCGTCACGGCACCCACGGGATTTGCGGCAACCAACGCGCCCACCATCGTCCCGTCCGGGAGTTGCAGGGATGCAGAACCTAGCCCGCCTTTGACCATCGCACTAAGCGCGCCTGTGCCTGCGCCCACTGTGCCAAGCATGAAACTGTCGCTGGCGGCATCCAGTGCGGCACGGCCAAGGGACCTGTAGGGGTTTTCGGCCCAGTCTTTCTGCCCGCCGTTCAGCAGATCAAACAGGATCGCGCCGGGCACCAAGGGGATTGTGGCGGGTCCAACCTGAAACCCGCGCCCCGCAGCGCGCAGCCCGTCCACCACACCTGAACAGGCATCCAGACCGTAAGCTGATCCCCCGGACAATACCAAGGCATCCACGGCAGCGACCGATTTATCAGGTGCCAGAAGGTCAGTCTCGCGGGTGCCGGGCGCGCCGCCCATGACATGCACGGACGCGGTAAAGGGATGGTCGCCCAGCAGAACGGTCGTGCCGGATTTCAGCGCATCATCCTGGGCGTTGCCAACATAAAGGCCAGCAACGTCGGTAATCATGTTTTTGGGCCCGGTTTTCATAAGTGTGCGCCTGTTGAGAGAGTGGGACGCTCCGCGGGGAGTTTATTTGGCAAAATGAAAGACCCCTAGATACAACGGCCGCCGTCGACTTCCATTGCGACGCCGGTGATCATGCTTGCCTCGTCCGAGCAGAGGAAGAGCGCCGCGTTGCCCATGTCTTCGGGTTGGCTGAAGCGGCCCAGCGGGATGGTGGACAGGAACTTGGCGCGCATTTCGGGGGTGTCTTCGCCCATAAAGGTTTTCAGGAGGGGTGTTTCGCCCGCAACCGGGTTGATCGCGTTGACGCGGATACCTTGGGGGGCAAGTTCAACGGCCATGGTTTTTGTGGCGGTGATCATCCACCCTTTCGAGGCATTATACCAATTCAGATTGGGCCGCGGGGACACGCCTGCGGTGGACGCCACATTGAGGATCGCGCCGGATTGACGCTGTTTCATATGCGGCACAATGCTGCGGGCGGTGAGGTAAACCGATTTCATATTCACCAAAGTGACCCGGTCAAAGTCTTCTTCACCTATGGTTTCAAGCGGGGCAGGCATGTGAGATACGCCGGCGTTGTTGATAAGGATGTCGATATGGCCCCAAGCATCAAGTGCTGCATCGGTCATCGCCTGAACGGATGGACCATTGCCGACGTCGACCTGTTGGGCGATGGCGTGATCGCCCATTTCGGTTGCGAATTGCTGGGCGGCATCGCCGTTGATATCGGCCACCATGACGCGCGCGCCTTCTTGGAGAAAACGGCGTACGATGCCCGCGCCAAAGCCGGAGGCACCTCCGGTCACGATTGCGGTTTTTCCTGTCAGTCGCATGTTGGGGGCTCCTTTATCTGGTGGATGTCAGGTGCATGCTACGCAGGTTATTGGCCCCCGCCAAGTGGCGTAAACAAGAAGTTAACACTGAATCCGACGTATTAGTGTGGTCTAAGCTATTGGCGTTCAATCCGAAAATTGAAGCTGCCACATTGATGGGGCGTTTTGGGCGGGCCTGCTGTAATCTCGCAGGCGTTTTCGCAATCCGTCAGGCATTGTTTCCAGAAAGCCATACTGCCGGGTGAGTTTTGGACCACGCCCAGCGTCCAATCCCCGCCAAGCGCGTTAAAAACCAGATAGGCCGCCTGCGTGCCGATCCCTTGACGCCGATGATCGGGGTGGATCGTGAATTCAGCCAGTTCATGGGTGCCATCAGCGTGGTTCCAGACCAGCGCAAACCCGATGGGCGCACCGTCAAGATTGATCACATAGGGATGCCGGCCCTCTTCTGCCCAGTACCGGTTCAGCGCGGCGGGGTAATAGTTGGGGCCATCGGGAAAAATCTCGGCGAAATATGCCTTGGCCACGCCATCCAGCACGGCGCGATCTTGTTCAGGCACGGGTGCAATGGACAGCGTCATGGATCAACATTCCCTAATTCAGGCAGGACAGGTGCCGCCGCAAGGAGAGCCTGCGTGTAGGGGTGTTGCGGGGCTTCGAATACGGTTTTTGTGTCGCCTTGTTCAACGATCTGGCCGGATTTCATGACCAGCACGCGGTCTGTGATGGTGCGCACCACGGATAAATCATGCGAGATGAACAGGTAGGTCAGATCGTAGGCCTTGCAAAGATCGGCCAGCAGATCGAGGATTTGCGCGCGGACCGACACATCAAGCGCGCTCACGGCCTCGTCAAACAGGATCAGGTCGGGGCGGATGATCAGGGCGCGCGCGATGGCGATGCGTTGCCGTTGGCCGCCGGAAAATTCGTGAATGTATTTATGCGCGTCATCCGGGGTCAGACCGACGGCGGTCAGGGCCTCGGCGATGGCAGTGTCGCGGGCGGCACCTTTGGGCGGGTCGGCCAGCAGGTGAAACGGTTCGGTAATCAGGCGGTCGACGCGGTGGCGCGGGTTGAAGCTGCCAAAGGGGTCTTGGAAGACCACCTGCATCTTGCGACGCACGGCGAGGTTCGGCTTGTTTGCGGTGAAAACCGGTTCGCCGTCCAAGGTGATTGTGCCGTCTTGCACCTGTTCTAACCCCAATATCGCCCGCGTTAGGGTCGATTTTCCGCAGCCGGATTCACCAACGAGGCCCAGACGTTCGCCGCGCTTGAGCGTAAAGGATACGTTATCGACGGCCCGGAATGTGCCGGGGCTGCCAAATACGGTGGTGCGCGGTAGGCGGTAATCCCGGCTGACATTTTGCACCTCAAGCAGCGGCGTGGGTGCGGGTGCAGGGGGGAGTGCGACCTTGTGATTTGATGCAGCAAACAGCATTTTCGTATAGGGGTGGTGCATCTCGCGCAGAAGCGCTTGGGTCTCGCCTTGTTCGACGATTTCGCCCTTGCGCATGACGATAATCCGGTCGGCCATGTCGGCAACAACGGCCAGATCATGTGTGATCATCAGCAGGCCCATGTTATCAGCTTTGGCCAGTGATTTGACCAGGTCGAGAATTTGCGCTTGGGTTGTGACATCCAGCGCTGTTGTGGGTTCATCCGCGATCAGCAGTCGGGGGCGCAGGGCGATGGCCATCGCGATGACAACGCGCTGACGTTGGCCGCCGGACAGTTCGTGGGGATAGCGGCTGAGGGGGAATTTGGCTTGGGGCAGGCCGACACGTTCTAAGGTTTCGGCCGCCCGCGCCAAGGCGTCCCTGCGGGATACAGACCGGTCGTGCACACGGATCGTTTCGGCGACTTGATCGCCAATGGTTTGAACGGGGTTTAGCGCGGTCATCGGTTCTTGGAACACCATGCCGATGTCGTTGCCGCGGATGCCGCACAGTTCCTGTTCGGACAGTTTCAGCAGATCCTGATCGCCCAGCATGATGTGACCGGTGGCTTGCGCGCCCTTGGGAAGCAGTTGCATCGCGGCGAGGGCGGTCATGGATTTACCGGAGCCGCTTTCGCCCGTTACAGCCACAATTTCGCCGGGGTTCACGCAAATCGTCACATCATGCAAGATCGGGTACATGTGGATGGCGATCGACAGATTGGTGATGTTCAGCAATGTCATACGCGTGTCACCCGCAGCCGCGGATCAAGGTAATCGCGCAGCCCGTCGCCCATCAGGTTCAGCCCCAGAACGGTTAGGATGATCGCGAAACCCGGGATCAGTGCCATATGCGGCGCGATTGACACCAGCGTTTGCGCGTCGGCCAGCATCCGGCCCCAAGACGGCGTTGGTGGTTGGGCACCCAAACCAACGTAGGACAGGCCAGCCTCGGCGAGGATGCCCAGACTGAATTGGATGGTGCTTTGGACGATCAACAGGTTGGTGACGTTTGGTAGAATATGTTCGACCGAGATGCGCGTGGCGGATTTTCCGGCAACGCGGGCGGCTAGGATAAATTCACGCTCCCACAGGCTTAGCGCGGCACCGCGGGTGATGCGGGCAAACACGGGGATGTTGAAAATGCCGATGGCGATGATGGCATTGATCGCGCTGGCCCCAAAGATCGCTGTGATCAAAATGGCAATGACGAGTGAGGGGAAGGCAAAGATCAGATCGTTGCCGCGCATGATGATTTCGTCCACCAGTGACCCCCGTCGCGCGGCAGCCCATAGGCCCAGCGGGATACCCAACCCCATGCCGATGCCAACCGCCACCAGCGCCACGGCGATGGACGTGCGCGCGCCGACCATGATCATGCTTAGAATATCGCGGCCAAAATGGTCGGTGCCCAGAATATGTTCACCACCGATCCCTTGGAGTTTATTGGGGATGTCCATCGCGGTGTGATCAAAGGGTGTCCAGACGAACGACACGAGTGCGGCCAGAACGAACACCCCGGTCAGGACAGCGCCAAGGATCAGATTGCGGTTCATGTGCGTGACCTTAGGCGCGGATCGACGGCGGCATAGGCCAGATCGACCAGAAAATTAACCACGATCACGGAAAACACCAACAGCATAACGACGGATTCGACGACAATCAGATCGCGTGCCGAGATTGATTGGAACACCAGCCGCCCCAGACCCGGCAGGTAAAATACCTGTTCAATGATGATCGCCCCGGCCAGCAGGAACGAGAACTGCAAACCGATGATCGTCAGCACCGGGATCAACGCATTGCGCAGCCCGTGCCGCCACAGCGCCTGACGCTCGGTCAGACCTTTGGCGCGGGCGGTACGCATGTAATCTTCGCCCAACACATCCAGCAACGCCGACCGCATGACCCGTGCCAAAATGGCGGCTTGCGGCAGGGCCAAGGCGATTGCGGGCAAGGTCAGGGCGTGTAGTCCGGCCCATAACCCTTTGTCCCATCCGACAAATCCGCCAGCTGAAAACCAGCGCAGGTTGATGGCAAAGATCAGCACCAGCATCATCGCAAACCAGAAATTAGGGACGGCAACGCCCAGCTGCGTGGCCCCCATAACCCCCAGATCGCCAGCACTGCCCCGGCGCGATGCGGCGTAAATTCCCGCCGGAAATGCGATCAGCGTGGACAGCACCAACGCATAAAGCGCCAGCGGCAACGATACCCACAAACGCGCGGCGATCATATCAGCGATGGGGGTGCGGTAAGTATAGGAGGTGCCGAAATCACCCGTCAGCAACCCGCCAACCCAAGACAAATACCGTTCAACCTTGGAGGCATCCAAACCCAGTTCGGTGCGCAGGGCGGCCAAGGTTTCAGGCTGTGCGTTGATGCCCAACATAAACGACGCAGGATCACCGGGCGCAATTTCAATGACAGCAAAAATGACAAGTGAGGCCACAGCAAGGCTGATGCAAAGAGAGATCAATCTTTTGATTGTGTAGCGCAACATTCGGGTAGGTTAGGCGCGGATTTTCGATGCGTCCAGATAAGAAAGGCCTGAACGCCGCTGAATTGTCGTCTTTTAACCGACTGAAATAAAATGAGATATCAGAATAGGCAATAAAATCCGGAACCATTGGACAAACGGTCGAGTTGAGACGGCAGCAACGAGTGATAAGGAGCTTAACGATGAATACTACTTTTAAAACAATCGCAATTGCCGCCCTGATGGGTACCATGTCCGCACCAGCATTTGCCGCTGCGCACGCCGATCCAAACATGAGCTGCGCTGACTTTAACCAGTTGTCCGCAGATGATCAGGCGACCATCGCCGCGCTGGCAATCGCCGAGATCGATGATGGCTACAACGGTGAGTCGATGGAAGATACTTCCAAGGCGACCGAGCTGTCCACAGACGTAACAGCAAGCCAAGCCACTGATGGCACATCCGAAGAAGGGTCGCTGATTGATGGCGATGCCAAGGCCGTTGCAGCGACCGGTGGTAACACCGCAGAATCGAATGCAACAGCTGAAGCCAAAGTTGTGACAGCGACAGAACAGCTGTACCGCACTTGCCAGATCAATCTGGACGCGACAGTGGGCGAAGCCGCAGCTGGCCTTCCCGGCACCAAGTAAGTGTAACTGAGTAACGAGTATCAACGGGCGCATTTATTGCGCCCGTTTTGCCGTGGAAAGCAGCGTGTTTCAGGTGGGCTGGTCTCAAGCGCGGATCATGTTGGCGCTCGCTAGGGGGCTGTGTGTGCCCTGAAACGAAAAACGCCCCCGCAAAGCGGAGGCGTTCAATTCATTTTACAAAGCCCAGCGGCGTCTTATTCAGCCCAGGATACCCCGGTCAAATCTGTCGCTTGCGTGGGTGCGTTTGTCCAAAGACCTTGAACGCCGGCTTTGGCAACACCTAGTGCTGCAAGCTGGAACAGATACCCGTTCACATAATCCTGCGAGATGATTTGCTGCGCGTCGCCCAGCATTTGTGTGCGCATATCTTCGTCAGTCGTTGCGTTCAGTTTGGTCATCAACGCTTGGAAATCCGGGTTGTCATATTGGAAGTAATAATCCGGATTGGCGTAAATGCCGATGTCCATTGGTTCGGTGTGGCTGACGATGGTCAGACCAAAGTTCTTGCCCTTGAACACGGTCTCAAGCCATTGAGCCCATTCAACATTGTTGATCTTGGCCTTGATCCCCACATCGGCCAGCTGTGCGGCGATAATTTCACCACCACGGCGCGCGTAGGATGGGGGCGGCAGGTCAAGCGTTGTCTCGAACCCATCGGGAAAACCGGCCTCGGCCAGCAGGGCCTTGGATTTTTCAGGATCAAACGCGCTGATCGCGGTTTCATCGACATAGGCCGGGTTGTGCGGCGCAAAATGGGTGCCGATGGGGGTGCCATAGCCGAACATCGCGCCGTCAATGATTGCCTGGCGGTTGATCGCATGGGCGACTGCTTCGCGTACCTGGACGTTGTCGAACGGCGCTTGCTTGTTGTTCATCGCCAGAATGGTTTCGCCTTCGGTCGATCCGACCAGCACCTGAAAGCGGGGGTCAGCGTCGAACTGGGGCAGGTTTTCCGGCGCGGGGAAGCCAACGAACACATCCACATCTTCGGCCATCACCGACGCAAAAGCGGCAGTCGGGTCCGAGATGAATTTGAACGTTGCCATGTCCAGCGCGGCGGGCGCACCCCAGTAGTTGGGGTTCTTTTCGATCATGATGTTGTCGCCTTGGGTCCAGCTGGTGAACTTGAAAGCGCCTGTGCCGATGGGCAGCTGTTTGATGTTGCTAATGCTTTCAGGGGCCACGATCACGGCATCCCCCCAAGCAAGGTTGAACAGCATGTTGCCGTTCGGCGCGCTTAGCTTGATTTCAACCGTTGTGGGATCAATCACGTTGACCTCGGAGATCGCGCTGAACAGGGCCTTTTGGGCGTTGGCGCTGTCTTGGGCGTTGATGCGGTCAAGGCTGAACTTTACATCATTGGCGTCCATTGTGGTGCCATCATGAAAGGTCACGTTGTCTTGCAGGTGGAAGAGATAGGTCAGCCCGTCTTCGGAGATTTCCCAAGATTTAGCGAGACCGGGAACAACCGAACCGTCACCCATAAAACGTGTCAGTCCTTCAAAGACGTTTGAATAAAGAACTGAATCGATTGCGCCAGCGGCGGCGCTCGTGGGGTCAAGATGTGGCGGTTCTAGCTGCATCGCGACGGTAATGTCGCTTTTTGCAGCGGCACCGCCGGCCATCAGCGCGGCAGCACATGTGCCAAGAATAAGTGAGCGAAGATGGAACATCGGTGTCTCCTGTTAACTGTCTGGATCCGAGCCTACTCAGTTCGATACTGTTTGGCCAGCGCTGGCTTGCGCCTTACAGATTTGTATTGTGCCGCCTGTTCTGTCGGTTTATGCGCCAGCTTCGCTTTATCTGGCAGGGGTGCATTATGGCCGCGGTATCTTCCACTTTGGGCATTGATTTCGGCACGTCGAATTCGGCGGTGGGCTATGCCATCGATGGTGTGCCACATCTTATTGATGTCGAAGCAGGCGAGAATACCCTGCCCACAGCGCTGTTTTTCGACGTTGAAGAAAAACGGATCATCTATGGGCGCGGTGCCCAAGAGGCGCTGATCGGCGGCGATGAGGGGCGGTATATGCGCGCGCTCAAAAGCCTGCTTGGGACATCGTTGATGCGCGAAAGCCGGATGTTGCTGGGCAAGCGGATGGATTTCATCGCCATCGTTGCCAGTTTTCTAACCGAGCTGAAGAACCGCGCCGAGACCGCAACCGGGCAGACCTTTGATCGTGCGTTGTCGGGCCGTCCGGTCATGTTTCACAGTGCCGATGCTGCGCGCAACGAACAGGCGCTGGTTGATCTGACCGAATGCTATCATTTGGCCGGGTTCAAAGACGTGCGTTTCATGCCCGAACCCGAAGCCGCAGCCCTGGCCAACCGCGCAGTGCTGGCGCCGGGCGATCTGGGGCTGATCGTGGATATTGGCGGCGGTACGTCGGATTTTACGCTTTTCCGCCAGCAGGGTGATGCGGGCATTGATATTCTGGCTAGTAAGGGCCTGCGCATGGGCGGCACAGATTTCGACCGAGAGCTAAGCCTGCATCACGTCATGCCGCATCTGGGGATGGGCAGTCAGATCAAACATGTGTTCGGCAATGAGACCCATGCCGCACCCCATGCGGTTTTCACCGATCTTGCGACATGGCAAAAGATTCCGTTTCTTTATACCCGCGAACAACGCCGCGCGGTGGATGATCTGGCCAAATATGCGGTTGAACCTGATTTGCTGAACCGTCTGGTCAAGGTGCTTGAGGACGAGCTGGGCCACGACATTGCCTTTGCCGTCGAGGCGGGCAAAATCGCGGCGAATGATACGGCTGCGACGGCCCCGCCCGAGATCAAGCTGGATATTCTTGAACGTGGTCTGCGTGTGCCACTGCCCCCCGCGATGATGGCGGCGACACTGCATGAAATGGCAAACAGCATCGCGCAGGTTGCGACCGACCTTGTGGCGCAGACGGATCTGACGCCGACGGATGTGAACAAACTGATTTTCGTTGGCGGATCAAGCCTGATGGGCGTGATCGACATGGCGATGCGCCGCGCCTTTCCGCAGGCGGAACTGCATCGGGGTGCTGCGATGACCGCCATTGTAGACGGGCTGGCCATCGCAGCATCAGATGCGTTTTCCGCGGGTTAGCGCCTAATCTTTCGGCAAAAGCAGCGTTTCCAAAGCCGCACCCATCACGCAGGCGCTGTCGATCATGTCATCGATGCCGATATATTCATCCGGCTTATGCGCCAGCTCCAGCAAACCGGGGCCATAGGCAATACAGTTCTTGAGCTTGCCGATCCGGTCGATGTGTTTCTGGTCATACGACCCGGGCGAGGCGACATATTCAGGGGCTTTGCCCATGATATCCTGGATTGCGTTGGCCACCGTTTGAACGACAGGCGCGTCCCGGTCGGTCATTGAGGGCAGAACTGAGTTTAGTTCGGTCAGTTCATAATCAAAATCGATCCGCGTTTCACGCAACCCTTCCAGCAATGCGCGCACTTCGCCGCGCACCTGATCAAGGGGCTCTTCGAGCAGGAACCGTCTGTCGATGGTGATCCGGCAACTGTCAGGCACGCAATGGGCGGGCAGACCGTCGAAATCAGCGTCGTTTTCCTTTTGCCCGCCGTGGATCGAATTGATGTTCATGGTCGAACTGCGCGCCCCTTCGGGCACGACGGGCATATCTGTGTGCCGCGCGGCCATGGCGGGGAACAGCTTGTTTTCGAATTCGGACAGGACGGCCCCCATGTGCCGCACCGCGCAATCGCCCAGAAACGGCATCGACCCGTGGGCAATCTCGCCTTTGGTTTCAATCTCGGCCCACCAGCCGCCACGGTGGCCTAGGCAAATGCGGTCTTTTTGAAGGGGTTCGGGAATGATCACATGCTGGACACGTTCAGGGTTAAAGAACCCTTGTTCCGCCAGATAGGCCACACCACCATAGCCGCCGGATTCCTCATCTGCGGTGCCGGAAATTTCAATTGCGCCAGAAAATTCGGGATGCGTTTCGATGAACGCTTCGGCGGCGATGATGGACGCGGCCAGACCGCCTTTCATATCGCAGGTGCCACGCCCGTAGATCTTGCCGTCCGAGATTTCGGCCCCGAACGGATCAAAGGTCCAGCCGGCACCGACCTCGACCACGTCGGTGTGGCTGTTGAAATGCACGGTTTCCCCTGCGCGGGTGCCTTCACGCCGCGCGATGATGTTCCAACGCGGGTATTTCGTGCTGTCGCCGGGGGTACCATGGGCGCGGATCAGCTGTGTCTCGAACCCGTGCTTTTTGAGGCGCAGGTCAAGGTATTCGCATATCAATCGGTAGTCGCGGCCCGGCGGGTTGAGCGTCGGAATACGAATTAAATCTTGGGTGAGGGCGATGAGATCATCGCGCTTGGCAGTAATTGCTGCGGAAAGTGTGCTTGTCATGGGCGCATGTTTGAACGGACGCGCCGATATGGCAAGCGGTGTCTTAGGATGCACCGCCGGATTTGAGTTTATTTTGCAAAATGAAGCATGTCGGGCGTGATTATTCAGCGATGTCCTTGATTGCAGTGAGAAATGCGCGGACTTCGTCGAGCGTATTATAGTGGCACAGCGACACGCGCACGGCGGCATCAAGGCCAAGCGGCGTCAGGATGTTGCCCGAGTAATGATCGGCCTTGCGCAGGTGGGTGCGGATGCCTTGGGCGTTCAGCCGTTCCACGATTTCGGCGGCGGGGACGGATTTGAGGGCAAAGCAGACCAGCCCTTCGCGGTCGGGGTTATCGGTGCCGCCCAGGATGGTGACATCGGGCAGGTCGGCCAGACCGGCAAGGTTACCTGTGCCAAACAGCAAAGCATCGGTGAGCTGTTTTTCGTGGTTGTGGATTGCGGCACCTGCCGCTTCGATCTGGGCGCGGGGGGCGGTTTCATCCGATACCTGCTGCCCCAGCCATTCGAAATACCGAACCACATCGCTGAAAGTGGCATAGGATCCGGTGTCGCGTGTGCCCATTTCCCAATTGCCCGCCGGGCCGCCCTGAAGCGTTTCGATGGGCAGCGCGCTAAGGCGATCAGAAGCCCAAGCGATGCCGTAGCCGTGGCGGGAGAACAGTTTATAGGGCGAGATCACATAGCCGTCGATGTCATAGCTGGCGATGTCGATGCGCCCGTGGCTGGCGTGCTGAATGCCATCAACAAAGATAAACGCATCGGGGGCCACTGCGCGGATGGCTGCACTGATACCCGCCACGTCATTGGCGATGCCGGTAACAGGCGATGTGTGCAGGATCGTCGCGACCCGGACATCTGGTGTCATCAGCGCGGCATAGGCGGCGGGCGTAACCTGCCCTGTCGCATCATCATGGGGGACGCTGATATAGGGTTTGCCCGCCATACCCGCCCAATGTTGCGCTGCACTGCGCGAGGCGGGGTGTTCAACGGTCGAGCCGATAACAGCGCCATCAGGGGTGCCCATGACGGCCGTGCGGATCAGACGGAACGTCAGCTCTGTCCCGCTTTCGCCGACAAAGAACTGGCCGTCGGGCGTGTTGAAAAACACTGCCATATCCGCCTTGGCCTGTTTGATTTTCGCAACAAGCGCATGGGAGGCGGGATTGTCACGTCCCTGATTGTCGGGGATTGCGGCAAACAGAGCGGAGGTTTCAACGACGGCATTCAACGTCAAAGCACCGCCTGCGTTTTCAAAGAAAATGCGCGGCCCTTGGAGCGGGCAGCTGTCGACATGCGCGAATTTAGCGCGGATTGCCTGCGTGAGTTCTGGATTGTCGGTGAACATTATCGGCCCTGTCTGCGTTGGCTTATGTGATTTCTGCGCTAGATTAACCCTAAATCACAACCACAATTATTTGCTTTGGTCACATGCATCTGCGCGCGACCGGGCGCGGAACGTAACCTTTTTGCGGGAGCAGCCAAATGGCCCCTTTGATTCAACGCAGTGTGTCGCGGAAAAAACGCCAAGAGGCTGAGGATGACGAGCGTTCCGTATCGCAGGCGACATCCCTGTCGCCAAAGCTGATCTATGAGGTGATCCGCCGCGAAGGCGAAGAAGAGCTGTCGCGCACCAAACGGTCCTTGATCTGGTCGGGCATTGCGGCGGGTATCATGATCAGCCTGTCGGTGTTGGGCGAAGCGATCCTAAGGACCTATCTGCCTGACACGCCCTACCGGTTTCTGGTCGAAAACCTGGGCTATTCGCTGGGCTTTCTGGCTGTGATTATGGGGCGGATGCAATTGTTTACCGAAAACACGATCACCACTGTTTTGCCCGTGATGCGCGCCAAATCGTGGCATTCGTTTATGTGCATGCTGCGTTTGTGGGGCATCGTTTTAAGCGCGAATGTGGTTGGTGCCTTTGCTGCGGCGATGTTGTTTATCTGGACGCCAGCATTGTCGGCCGACATCATTCCGGCGATCTTGGAACTGTCACACCATGCGACGCATATGGGGGCATACGAGGGGTTCTGGCGTGCTATTCCGGCGGGCGTGATTGTCGCGTTGATTGTGTGGATGCTACCCCAAGCGGACGAGTCTTCGTTCTTTCTGATCTTGATATTTACATGGCTGATTGCTGCCGGGGATTTCGCGCATATCGTCGCCGGATCGGTCGAGATGGCCGTTATGATCCTGGATGGTCAGTTGGGCATTGGCGGGGCGCTGTTTGGCTTCTTTGTTCCGGTGCTTGCGGGTAATATCGTCGGGGGCACGATCATCTTTACGCTCGTGGCTTGGGGTCAGGTGCGTGACGAGGTAGAAGAAGAGGAATAAAGGGTATCGGGCGCGGTCGCCAGTCGAGGGACAAAGAGCGGCCCAAGCAGAAAAGGCACGGCTTTTGGGACTTATTTCGTTGAATATCGTCAGGCGATATTGGGCAGCCTTCAAGGCAACGATCACCGATATCGGCGAACTAAATATCGGAATGGTTGCTGCCGGGGTCGCGTTTTACGGCATGTTGTCGCTGTTTCCGGCACTGGCGGCTTTGGTCGCGCTCCTTAGCTTGATATCTGACCCTGTCGTTGTGATCGCCCAACTGGAAGAGATGCGCGGCCTGCTGCCCAACGACGTTTACAAGATCATGAACAAGCAGATTGTATCCTTGGTGACCACCAGTTCTGAAACGCTGGGTTGGGCGGGTGCGATATCGGTTCTTGCTGCGCTTTGGTCGGCGCGGGCCGGGGTTGGCGCAATGATGATCGGCTTGAACAGTGTCTATCATCAGCGCAACCGTAATTTCGCGCGGCATTATTTGCAGGCTTTGGTGCTGACATTTGGGTTGGTGATGGTTGGGATCATCGCATTGCTGACTGTGGTGATCGCGCCCATCTTTTTGTCGTTCATCCCGTTGGGCACGTTTGGTGTCATAGTCGCGGATCTGATCCGCTGGACCATTGCGATAACAGTATTGCTGGCGGGGATCGGTGTTTTGTACCGGTTTGGGCCAAACCGGCGTGGCGCGCGTGCGCGTTGGCTGACCGTTGGTGCTGTGTTTGCCGTCGTGTCCTGGGCGATCGTATCCTACGTGTTCAGCTATTATGTCGCCAATTTCGGGAATTATAATCAGGTTTACGGATCCATTGGTGCGGTTGTCGCGATGCTGGTGTGGCTATGGATCAGCAGCTTTTTGGTGCTGGTGGGGGCGTCGTGGAATGCGCAGGTCGAAATGCGCACGCTCGTCGATACCACTACAGGGCCATCGCGCCGGTTGGGGAAACGCGGGGCTGTCGTTGCGGATGATTTCGTCGCACCTGATGGCAGCGACCCTTCGTAAAAGGTATCATCATCAGGGTTTTGAGAATTTTGTATCGGCTTTGATGTCCCGCCCGATGCCGGACGGGGCTTTGATGCAAGAGATTACAGTCTCGTGTTTTTGCCTGCGGTAAAGCCATTGATCAGCGCCACGGCGATGCCGATGAGGCTTTCAATCCCGCTGGGGCCTTGTGCCTTGCGCTGGGCTTCTAGGCGCAGCATTTCGAGTTCTCTTTGACGTTGCAGGCGGCGCGACCGGATGCCGATTGCTGCGAACATCACCAGACCTGCTCCAAAGAACACGCCACCCATAATCAGGCATGCCGTCAGTGCGGTGGTGATTGTCAGCAAGAAAATCCAAGCCGCAGCAGCCAAGAACACGGACCCGACCAGCAGGCAAATGCCAGCACCCAGACCGATTGCGGCGGTCTGGGCTGTCTCTGTCGCCCGTTGGGCAACTTTATCTACGATTACGTCCAGCATTAACGACGTGCCGCAATCAGCCCGATCAGAAATCCGACGCCAGCTGCGATACCCATTGCGGTTGCGGGTTGCGTACGAATGAAATCCTCAGCGTTTTGCTGTGCTTCGGCGGCTTTTGCTTTGCCAAGGTCCGCATAGTCATGTGCGGCTGTTTTGGCTTGGTTTGCAGCGTCGCGGGTCGCGGTTTTGCCATATGTGCTGACGGAACTTGTCAGGGCTGCGATGTCATCCTTGAGGATCGAGATCTGCACAGAAAGATCCTCTACGGTGACGTCTTTAGCCGCTTGCACGTTCTTTGCTGCCATTTCCTTAACCATTTCTTCTCTCCATAATTAACTGATCATCTTGCGTTACAAACGCGTCGGGAATGATTCAGTTCCACCCTATCATAGTTGTTCGGCCGCTCGAGCATAATGTGACGGACCGCCGCGCATGGGGTTGGGTGCGTGTTCAGCTTGCGTCGGTTGTCAGGTCTTGGTTGGCACCGAATTGCGTTTTGAACCAGCTTGGCAATGCCACCCGGTGCTTAAAGACTTTGGAGGGGCTTCTTAGCACATGTTCTTTTTCGTCACGGAATGGTTCGGATGTGATGGCTTGATACGCTTCGTCCCGGGCGCTGGCCCAGTCTTTGTCGCCAAAGCGCACAAGATGCAGGTAAAACCGCGCAGCGACTTTGTCTGCTTCTTTCCAGGCGGCACCGGGCAGCCCTTTTCCTGCAGTGTTACCAATATCTATGCGGTGCTGATTGGCGATCTCAAGTGCCTTTAGGTTGGCGTATTTCAGATGTGCCAAAAACACGCCCTGAGGCAGGTCAAACGGCACCGAATTCAGCTTGTCGGGATCAACCTTAATGCCGTGGCGCCACAGGGCCGTACCGCGTTTGGTTGCCCAGGCTTTGCTGTAATGTCCGGTAAATACAGCTGTTGTCCGATGACCCAAGGCCATCTCAACATCTTCCAGAACCCGATCATTAATCGTTTCGGCGATATTTAACCCCAAGGCGAAAACGGCATCTGACGTCGATCTGTCAAAGATATCATCAAAAGAAGCGTAAAGCGCGGGATCAAAGCAGACCAGTTCGTCGGCATCGGTTCGGATCACCCAATCGTATGTCTGGCCCAAATCATCAGCGAATTCATTTAGAAACTTACCGCGTTTGCGGTCGAATCCTTCTAGGGTGTCGCGCGGAATTGTGGTGATATTTGCACGCGGGCATAGCGTGGCGATCATCGGGTCATGACCGTGCGCGACGATGTAGAGGTGTTCGTATCCTAGCAAGCGACCGTAATGCGTATACCACTGGGACAGGGCCCAGTAATCTTTGTAAACCATTGTGATCGCACAGGTGCTCATGGTGTCCTTTATGCCGCCTGCGAAATCTGTGACAAGGTTTTTTGCAACGCGCTGCTGGCCGAACGAAACTGGCCCGCAGCCGCGGCCGCAGACGCAAAAAAGGCCGCGCAGTGATACGCGGCCTTTTAAATCCGATCCGTATTAAAGGATCAGGAGTTGAGCGTTTCCGTCGACGAAAAGAACATTGCCTGCGAAACAGCCGATATAACCTGGTCGACGCTATAAGGTTTCGAGATCAGGAATGCGGGCTCGGGCTTGTCTCCGGTCAGCAGACGTTCGGGGAACGCGGTGATAAAGATAACGGGGCGCTGGCCCAGATCGGCCAGCAGATCGTTAACCGCATCAATTCCCGACGAATTATCCGCAAGCTGGATATCGGCAAGGATCAGGTCAGGCACATCGGCCTTGCCCAATTTGACCGCTTCGTCACGGGTGCGGGCGATGCCCGTCACGCGGTGACCCATGTCGGCAACAATGGATTCGATGTCCATCGCAATGATCGCTTCGTCTTCGATGATCATCACAGAACCCATGACGCTATCGGCCATCTCACGGCGGGCGATTTGCACCAGTTGGCTTGCCTCATGCTCGTCCACGGCGATGATCTGTCCGATTTCGGCGAAAGAGAAACCTTCGATGGTGTGCAAAAGCAATGCTTCGCGGCTGTGGTTGGTCAGTTTCGCCAGATGTTTCTGCGCGCGCGCTCGCGGTCCGGTTTCGCCCTCTTCGATCGGGGCACCGGCGCTGGACCAGATGCCGTATAGAACTTTGAAAATCCCTGTGCGCACATCCATCCCGTCCAACATGGACCGATCTACCAGAATGGCCTCGAGTGCTGCCGCGGCAAACGCATCGCCGCTGGTTTGACTGCCTGTTAGTGCGCGTGCATAACGACGCAGGTATGGAAGGCATTGACCCAACGCATCGCTGACACTCGTGTTCTCTTTGGCGTCCGTCATTTATCGTTGTCCTTTTAAAATAATTATGGAACCAAACCCCGCAGGTGAGTGTTTAGTTCCGTACCGTGTGCAGAAATTTAAGTTAAAGTCAGGAAAAATGTCGATGAAGTTGGGCAAAAACGATGAAAATGAACGTTTTATCGACGAAAATCTTCGGCGCGTCTACGAACAGACTGTTGATGAGGGCATTCCTGATAAATTTAAAGATTTGCTCAACAAATTAAAAGAACAAGAGAAAAACTCTGGGCAGCCGGAATGAGTAGTTCAGACCCGCGCGATGAACTGGTCGAGCATTTGCCGGCCATGCGCGCCTTTGCCATCAGTTTGACCCGAAACGGCGCCATCGCGGATGACATGGTACAAGATACCGTGGTGAAAGCCTGGACAAATATTGATAAATTCGAAGTTGGCACCAACATGCGGGCCTGGCTTTTCACGATTTTGCGCAACACGTATTATTCGTCGCGTCGCAAGTCGAACCGCGAAGTTGCTGATGTTGATGGCGTGTTTACCGAAAGCCTGGCTGAAAAACCTGCACATGACGGTCACATGCAAATGACGGACTTCCGCAAGGCCCTGGGCGAGCTGAAAGACGAACAACGCGAGGCGCTGCTTTTGGTCGGTGCATCGGGGTTTTCCTATGAAGAGGCCGCTGAAATGTGCGGCGTCGCTGTGGGGACAATCAAAAGCCGGACCAACCGCGCCCGTGCCCGCATCGCCGAGCTGATGGGTCTGCGGGATGACGAGAGCCTTGAGATGACAGATGATGCGACAATGTCTGTCATTTCTGCATCAAAAGTTTCGTCTTTTTAACGATGACGTCGGGCTTTCCTGGCACTGACGTTTTTCGGGGACTGACCTTTCGGGTTCTGCTGTTTCTGTCGCTCGCCTTGTTGCCGATCGGGTTAATCTCGGTCGTGCAAACCCGCGAGATCGCGGAGCAGGCCATGGTCAACGCCGAGCTTTCATTGCTCGCGATTACAGAACAGGCATCCTCTACCGAAAGCAGTCTTATTCAAGAGGCGTTCGGCGGGGCCGATGCGCTGGCGTCTGTGGTGAATCTTATCAAGGCCGATAATTTTTCGTGCAGTGCGTTTTTGCGCGAATACCAGAAAACGTCCAATCTCTATACGCTGGTCAGTTTTTCCACAATTGACGGAAAGATCGAATGTGTATCCTCGGGCATCGCCTCTGACGTGAGCGAAAACCCGATCTTCAAAAAGCTGGTGAAGGGCCAAAAACGCACAGCGAATATTTCCCTGAAACCGTCTTATAGCAAGGAAGCGGTGTTGATCGTCAGCGTCCCCCTAAGGGTCGAAGGCGACTTGCTGGGGTTTGTGAACATGTCGATCCCAGAACGTGTTTTCCGCGAAGTTGTGGAACCCGATCTAGAGATCAGACCGACCGCCATGGTGACCTTCAACGCCGACGGTGAAATTCTGACAACCGAAAATGACCGCGCCATGGCAAGCAAAGAAATTCCAGCCGTTCAAGAGCTTAAGTGGTATGCGGGCCAATCCGGCCGCGTGATCCGCGCCACAAGCTTGCAAGGTGATGACCGCGTTTATGCGATTTTGCCGATTGTTCCGGGTGTCATCTACGCGATGAGCGTCTGGCCAAAGGATTCCCCGCTTCTTGCGGCGGGCGCATCGACGCGGCTGAATCTTGTACTGCCTGTTGTGATGTGGATCGCCAGCCTGATCGTCGCATTCTGGGCGCTGAACCGGCTTGCGATCAAACACATCCGTAAATTGGGCCGACAGATGCGCCACTTTGCGTTGAACAGAACGTTGCCGCGCACCGCGCTTGGCGGGGTTGTTCCGACTGAAATCGTGAACATGGAAGAAGCGTTTGTCGGGATGGCTGAATCGATCCTGCGAGACGAGGCCAAGCTGGAAGATAGCCTGCGTCAAAAGAACATTCTTTTGAAGGAGGTCCATCACAGGGTTAAAAATAACCTGCAACTGATTTCATCGATTATGAACATGCAGATCCGGCAGGCCTCTACTGCTGATGCAAAGCGTGTGTTGCAACGTCTGCAAGACCGCATACTTAGCCTCGCGACTGTGCATAAAAGCCTGTACCAAAACGATAATTTGACCCGCGTTGACGGCGGCGTTCTGATGCACGAGATCGTTAACCAGTTGCTAAGTGTCGGGCTTCCCAGCGGGTCCGGGATCACGGTTTCGCAAAAATACGAGGCGATCCAACTGGACCCCGACGATGCCGCACCGCTGACGTTGCTGGTCTCGGAGGCGGTTACAAACGCGCTGAAATACGTCGCAGCAGGTCAGGCCGACAAAGGTTGGATCGAGGTTAATCTAAAGTACACCGATCCTGAAATGGCCTTGCTGACGGTCAGCAACTCCACCGGACATGGTGAAGTGGAAAAAGGCACCGGTTTGGGATCGCGGCTGATCACCGCGTTTTCGCGGCAGCTGAACGGTCAATTCGAAATCATAGAAAATCCGGGCAGCTACACCTTGTCGGTCGAATTCCCCGTGCCGCTGAAATCAAAGATCGTTTACGATTACTAACGATCCTTTTGACGCCAGCGGGTTCGCAAATCCCCTTACGCGACATTTTGACACGTAAGCGCATCTGTGACGGTGCGAAGTGGGCCGGGGTTTAGAAACCATTAACCCAAAGTGCTATATAATAAGGGATATTTCGGGTAATCGGGGCTTGGTCGCGGTTGTCAGGTGGTATGTTTTGCCGGTTGTCCTTCTTGGGACCTCACGAAAACGGCCATGAAACGTGATCGCCGCTGTGGAACATTACACAGTTAGCGCCGTTGACCCCCCGACAAGCGAAACACATTTTTTGAAAGGAGGTAGCTGTGACGATAGATTTGTTCATAGGGTCGTTGATGATCCTGACGCTAGCTGCCATCGCGATAGTATCTTTGACGACGCGCAAACGGGATGATGAGAAAAGAAACAAATGGTCGGATTTTCGATCTGACGATGACGATCAAAACAACCTGACCGGCACGTGATCCCTGTAGGCTTCTGTTATTAGAAACTTGGCGGCGTACAGGCGCTGAACACCACGCAAACGGTGTCGCTGATGTTTCTGAACCGATGCGGCAGACGGCTATCAAACAGATAGCCATCGCCGGGGGCAAGCACCTCGACTGTGCCATCGACCGTCACTTCGACCTCGCCTGATATCACAATTCCTGCCTCTTCCCCGTCGTGTACGATCCACTCGGGGCCGGTGTCTGCGCCGGGCTGATATGTTTCATACAAGACTTGCAGGGTGTGCTTTTCCGCGTTGCCAAGCTGGCGCAGGGAAACCTGTTCCTCGCTCGACGGGGAAACTTCGGTAAACTCATGCTTGCGATAGAAAACTTTGGGGGTCTGTTGGTCTTCCAAAGTGGCAAAAAACTCGGCCATGCTAATCGGGATCGCGTCCAGCAAGCTTTTCAGCGACGCAACAGACGGGCTGGTTTTGTTTTTCTCGATCAGTGAAATCGTGCCGTTCGTTAGCCCGGCCAAATTGGCCAGCTCGCGCTGTGAAAGCCCACGTTCTTCTCGAATCGTTCTTAGCCTTTGACCTATGTTCACGTCTGGCCCCCGAATTTTTCTTTTTTGATCTCTAGCCTGTATCTCTGTGCGATCACAGGCAAATTTTGGCGCAGCTTTGATATGTGGTATTGTTTGAATTGAAACATGATTGACAATTAAATTAAACGCAATAATAGGATTTTAAACGCACGACCTGCGTCTTACAAAAGGAATTGTATATGTCCAGCACAGTCAAAAAGCAGTCCCGCAAAGGCGCTGCAAAGAAATCGACCAAAAGCACGGTGGTTCCAGATATGCTCGAAGCGAATGTGACAATTGAAACAAATGCGCAGTTGATCGCCCGCCGCGAGCTTGCTGTGCCGCGTGGTGTTGCTTCTGCCGCGCCGATCTATGCCAAATATGCCGAAAACGCAGAGCTTTGGGATGTAGATGGTAACCGCTACATCGATTTTGTTGGTGGTATTGGCGTGCTGAACACGGGCCACCGTCACCCCAAAGTCGTCGCGGCCGCGAAGGCGCAAGAAGATCACTACACGCACACCAGCTTTCAGGTTGTGCCTTACGGCCCCTATATTGAGCTGGCCGAGAAACTGAACGCGCTTGCCCCCGGTGATATGCCGAAAAAGACGCTTCTGGTGACCACAGGTGCCGAAGCTGTTGAAAACGCAGTCAAAATCGCACGCGCTGCAACCGGTCGCCCCGGTGTGATTGCCTTTACCGGCGGGTATCACGGCCGCACATTGCTGACACTGGGCATGACCGGCAAGGTATCCCCCTACAAAAAAGACGTGGGCCCGTTCCCGTCCGACATCTTCCGCGCGCCTTTCCCATCGCAGCGTGATGGCATCACCGTTCAGGACGCAATTACCGGCCTGAAGAACCTGTTCCTGACAGATGCGCAGCCCGAACGTGTTGCGGCGATCATCATCGAACCAGTCTTGGGCGAAGGTGGTTATACCCCCGTTCCCTTCGACATGATGCAGCAGCTGCGCGACATCTGCGACGAACATGGCATTCTGTTGATCGCTGACGAAGTGCAAGCCGGCTTTGGCCGCACCGGGACATGGTTCGCAATCGAACATTCCGGCGTTGTGCCAGACCTGATCACCGTGGCGAAATCCATGGCAGGCGGCTATCCGTTGGCGGGCGTGATTGGCCGTGCTGACGTGATGGACGCAATGGCACCGGGCGGTTTGGGCGGCACATATGGCGGTAACCCTGTTGCCTGCGCCGCGTCCTTGGCAGCCATCGCCGCAATCGAAGAAGAAGGCCTGCTGGCACGTTCAACATCGATGGGTGAACACATCAAGGCACGCTTTGCCGAGATTGGCGCACGTTCGGCACCGTTCCGGATGTGGGACATCCGTGGTTTGGGTGCGATGATTGCTGTTGAATTCGTGACAGACTTTGACACAGCCACACCTGATGGTGATTTCACCAAACGTGTTATCGCCCACGCCCTGAAGCGCGGCCTGTTGCTGCTGAGCTGCGGCATGCACGGCAACGCGATCCGCGTGATGGTGCCGCTTACCGCGTCGGACGAGATCGTCGAAGAAGGTTTGGCCATTTTCGAAGAAGCGGTTCAGGCTGCGATGGCTGAATAAGCTGTAGTCCTATCAAATTGTGAAAGGCGCGCCGGGAAACCAGCGCGCCTTTTGCGTTTCAGGTGGCGTTTTCTTGCAAAGAAAACGGGCCGGAATTTTTCAAAAATTCCGCCGCGTGTATCAATCGAAGGGCACAAAACTGGATGCCTGAGCGCGGCTCCAACGAGTCTTGTTTCCCTTATAATCCAGCGCCTTGTCATCCAGCAGATACCCTTCAGGCAGATAGCCATAGACCTCGTCCCCCTGCACCATGCTTTTGTCGCCTTGGCGCAGCATCAGATGGCGGGGCAGGAATTCACTTGGGTCAGTGAGGCCAGCTGCGCCTGTCATTTCACCCAATGTTTTCAAGGTGTTGCGGTGAAAACGGGCGACGCGTTCGCTTTTGTGGCCGACATCCAGCGCGCGTTGGCGGGTCGGATCCTGGGTCGCGACGCCAACGGGGCAGTGGTTTGTGTGGCACGCCTGCGCCTGAATGCAGCCGATCGCAAACATGAACCCGCGCGCGGAATTGCACCAATCGGCACCCATCGCCAAGCAGCGTGCAATGTCAAAGGCAGACACGACTTTGCCTGCGGCACCCAGCTTGATCTGATCGCGTATCCCCGCGCCCCGCAGCGTGTTGTGTACGAAGGTGAGGCCCTCGACCATCGGCATGCCCACATGGTTCGCAAATTCGAGCGGTGCAGCCCCGGTGCCCCCTTCGGTGCCGTCGACGACGATGAAATCCGGTACGATCCCAGTTTCCAACATCGCTTTGACCATGCACATGAATTCACGCTGGTGACCGATGCACAGCTTGAACCCCACAGGCTTTCCCCCGGAAAGATCACGCAGCTGGCCCAAGAACTCCATCATCTCGATGGGGGTGGTAAAGGCAGAGTGCGCGGCGGGCGAAATGCAATCTTGACCCATCGGAATATCGCGCGCTTCGGCGATCTCTGCGCTGATCTTTGAGGCAGGAAGCATCCCGCCGTGTCCGGGCTTCGCGCCTTGGCTTAGCTTGAGTTCGATCATCTTGATCTGGTCGCTGCTGGCCTGCTCTTTGAACTTTTGCGGGTCAAACTGACCATCCGCGGAGCGGCAGCCGAAATATCCCGACCCCACTTCATAGATCAGGTCACCGCCGCCGGCGCGATGATAACGGCTGACCCCGCCTTCGCCGGTGTCATGGGCAAAGCCGCCCATCTTTGCGCCCGTATTCAACGCGCTGATCGCATTGGCAGAGAGGGATCCGAAGCTCATCGCGGAGATGTTGTAGATCGACGCGTCATAGGGCTGCTTGCAGGCATCATTGCCGATCCGGACGCGGAAATCCGTGTTCGTGATGTGGATGGGCTGGACCGAGTGGGTCACCCAGGAATAGCCTGCATCATACACACGCATCCGGGTGCCAAAGGGCCGCGCGTCTTCCTGGCCTTTTGCGCGTTGATACACCAATGATCGGTCATCCCGGCTAAAGGGTTCTTCGTCTTGATCGGATTCAATCAGGTACTGCCGGATCTCTGGGCGTATCCCTTCGAAGAAGAAACGCATATGCCCCATCACCGGATAGTTGCGCAGGATCGAATGTTTTTCCTGAAAAATATCGTAGACGCCCATCAGCGACAGCACCCCAAAAACTGCGAGCGGTATGATGAACCAGATCGACCAAGCTATCAGAAATACGAGCGAAAGGATGGCTAAAACCAGCACCCCCGCAAACGTTCCAAAACGGGCGAGGGACGAGATTCTTTTCATACATGCTCCTGCGGATGCGCCCATTTTGGGCAGTTTTTCGGCGTTGGCATAGCCTATAGCATAAATACTTCAGATTTCACGACCGGATCACAATTTATCCGATATAAGTCAAAAATTCATCGTTTGATTTTCTCAACACTGTTGACGCTTTTGTAACCATTCCTCTTGGGGGCTGTAATTAAATCGTTTAAAAATATACAATTAGATTGTATCTTCTGTGGAAAAAGTGGCGGGCGGGCATTAAATCCAACGTTTGCACACCAATAAGATGCGCGCCCGCGTTATAGGCAGACGGGGGTGGAACCCATGATTTTGACGTGCAATCAAGTGCCAAAATGCAATTAATTGGCTTGTTTTACGCAGGAATATCTGCGCTCATTTCAGGCATTCATGACACCTCGCGCTGAATGACGGGGGGTCTGGGAAAAAGTTGGGAGACTATAAAATGACAATTTTCAAGTCCATCGCCATTGCTTCCGCGCTTGTCGCGGGCACGGCGGCGACAGCACAAGAAAAGTTTATCACCATCGGCACCGGCGGCCAAACTGGCGTTTACTTTGTTGTGGGTCAATCGATCTGCCGTCTGGTAAACCGTGACAGCGCCACAACGGGTCTGAAATGCACCGCGCCTTCGACAGGTGGTTCCATCGCCAACATCAACGCCATCAAAGCGGGTGATATGGATATGGGCGTTGCCCAGTCTGACTGGCAGTTCCACGCCTATAACGGGACCTCAAAGTTCGAGGGCGAGAAGTTCGACAAAGAGCGTGCGGTGTTCTCGGTACACTCCGAACCGTTCACTGTGATTGCACGCGCCGATGCGGGCATCGAAAGCTTTGACGACCTTAAAGGCAAGCGCGTTAACGTCGGTAACCCAGGTTCCGGTCAGCTGGCCACAATGGAAGTCGTTCTGGACGCCAAAGGCTGGTCCATGAGTGATTTCTCGCTCGCTTCCGAACTGAAGCCAGCCGAGCAAGCCGCCGCATTGGGCGACAACAAGGTTGACGCGATCATCTATACCGTGGGCCACCCGAACGGGTCGATCCAAGAAGCGGTTTCCACCGTGGACGCCAAGCTGGTTCCAGTTGAAGGTGAAGCCATCGACAAGCTGGTCGCTGACAACCCGTTCTACGCCTATGCGACCATTCCCGGTGGCATGTACAAAGGTACAGACAGCGATGTGAAGACATTCGGTGTGAAGGCAACATTTGTGACATCTTCGGATGTTGACGATGCTGTCGTTTACGAAGTTGTAAAAGCTGTGTTCGACAACTTTGACCGCTTCAAAAAGCTCCACCCTGCCTTTGCGAACCTCACCGAAGCCGAGATGATCTCGGGCGGTCTGTCCGCACCTCTGCATGATGGTGCTGTGAAGTACTACAAAGAGCGCGGTTGGATCGAATAATCTAACCCAAGCTTACGTAGAAAGCGGGCTCGCCCCGCTTTCTACGGGCTCAAAGGCCCACCAGTTATCTACCCAAAGACAAAAATGGGCACTCGTCCTAAGACGGGGCCACCAGGGGGACTAAACATGTCAATCAATGATCAACAGCAAGCCGCTGCCGTCGAAGCCCAAGCCGCAGGGCGCGGGGGTCTAAGTCAGGCTGAGCTGGACGAACTTGTCGCGTCTTCTGACACAGGTGGCCGGTCTGCGACGGGGGGCGTTGGCTTTTTCCTCGCGATGGTTGCCCTTGCGTGGTCGATGTTCCAGCTATGGATCGCGTCACCCATTCCGTTTGTTGTTGGTTGGGGTGTGTTTAACGACACTGAAACCCGGTCTATCCACCTTGCGTTTGCCTTGTTCCTTGGGATCACCGCATTCCCCGCCGCCCGCACCAAAGTACAACTGGGCCTTGGTCTGATTGTGCCGATTGTGCTGGCCTATCTGTTTATGGTCGGTGCCAAAGACGGCACGCCGACATGGTGGATCCCGCTGGTCGCCCTTGGGGTTGTTGCCACCGTTCTGCTGGGTTCCCCCAAAGACCGCGTGCCGGTTTGGGAATGGATTCTGGCCATCGTCGGTGCCGCAGCGGCGCTGTATCTGTTCGTTTACTACCGCGAGATTTCAGGCCGTGTTGGCGCGCCCAACATGCAAGATACCGTGGTTTTCGTTATCGGCATCATGATCCTGCTTGAGGCAACGCGCCGCGCGCTTGGCCCGGCTTTGATGATCGTCGCCTCGGTTTTCCTGATCTACAACGTGCTTGGGCCGATCATGCCCGACATCATCGCACACAAGGGCAACAGCCTGTCCGAGATCGTGAACCACCAGTGGATCACCACCGAAGGTGTGTTCGGTATCGCGCTTGGTGTTTCGACCTCGTTTGTTTTCCTGTTCGTTCTGTTCGGCGCGCTGCTGGATAAGGCCGGGGCGGGCAACTACTTTATCCAAGTGGCGTTCAGCATGATGGGCCACATGAAGGGCGGGCCTGCGAAGGCTGCCGTTGTGTCCTCTGCGATGACGGGTCTGATCTCGGGTTCGTCCATCGCGAACGTGGTGACCACGGGTACATTTACCATTCCCTTGATGAAAAAGGTCGGGTTCAGCTCTGAAAAGGCCGGCGCGGTCGAGGTTGCCTCGTCGGTTAACGGTCAGATCATGCCACCCGTTATGGGCGCTGCGGCGTTCTTGATGGTTGAATATGTGGGCATTCCCTATTTCGACGTGGTGACGCATGCGTTTCTGCCTGCGGTAATCTCCTACATTGCCTTGGTGTATATCGTGCATCTTGAGGCCCTGAAGGCCGGTATGGTCGGCCTTGAACGTCCCTATACGCCCAAGCCGATTGTGCAGCGTCTGCTGGTCACCGCCTTTATCGTCGCGGCGATCTGCGCGCTTAGCTTTGCGGTTTACTATGGCATGGGCTGGTTGCGCCCTGCATTCCCGAACAGCGCAGGCTACATCATCTTTGCTGTGCTCACCGTGGTTTATGCGGCCCTGCTATACGTCGGTTCCAAAGAAGAGCCGCTGAAGCTGGACGATCCCAACGAGCCTGTCACGCGTCTGCCAATGCCTGGTCCGACGGTCCGTTCCGGTTTGCACTTTATCCTGCCGATCGTCGTGCTGGTTTGGGCGCTTATGGTTGACCGTCTGTCCCCCGGCCTGTCGGCGTTCTGGGCGACTACCTATATGGTGTTCATCTTGGTTACCCAGCGTCCGCTGATGGCGATTTTCCGGGGCGAAAGCCAGTTCGCCAATGACGTTGTTGAAGGTGTCAAAGACCTGATCGACGGCCTTGTCGTTGGTGCGCGCAACATGATCGGTATCGGCATTGCCACGGCGACTGCGGGTATCATCGTGGGCGTTGTTAGCCAAACCGGTGTTGGTTCAGCTTTGGCCGATGTGGTCGAGGTTCTGTCGGGCGGTAATATCCTTGCCATTCTGTTCCTGACGGCGATCCTGTCGCTGATCCTTGGCATGGGTCTGCCGACCACCGCGAACTATATCGTTGTGTCCGCGCTGCTTGCCCCTGTCATCGTGACCTTGGGCCAGCAGAACGGGTTGATCGTGCCGTTGATCGCTGTGCACCTGTTTGTGTTCTACTTTGGCATCATGGCTGATGTGACGCCGCCTGTGGGTCTGGCCAGCTTTGCCGCTGCTGCCGTATCTGGCGGTGATCCGATCAAAACCGGTGTGGTTGCGTTCTTCTACAGCTTGCGCACCGCCGCCTTACCGTTCCTGTTTATCTTCAACACCGAATTGTTGCTGATCAACGTGACGATGGTCCAAGGTATATTCGTGTTCATTGTCGCGACCTTTGCGATGCTGCTGTTCGCGGCGGCAACCCAAGGGTGGTTCTTGGCCAGAAACCGTTTCTACGAAACCATTGCCCTGCTGCTGATCGCATTCACGCTGTTCCGGCCCGGTTTCTGGATGGATATGGTGTTCCCACCGTATCTTGAGGAAGCACCAGCCGAGATCGTGCAAGCCGCAGCTGATACACCAATTGGCGAGAATTTGCGCCTGCGGGTGTCCGGTGTTGGTGATCTGGGTGATCCGATTGAATTCGTGGCGCTGCTGCCGATGGGCGAAGGCACCACGGGCGAGGAAAAGCTGGAAGCAGCAGGTATCGTGACACGCATGGATGGTGACAAGATGATCATCGATGATGTGCTGTACGATTCCTCTGCGGCAGCTGCCGGTCTGGATTGGGATCAAGAGGTTCTGCGCGTTCTCAAGCCGGTGTCCGTGCCCAGCAAATACTGGATGTTTGTGCCTGCACTATTGTTGCTTGCTCTTGTTGTGATGCTGCAAAGAGGCCGCAATGCGCGTGGCCTTCGCAAGACGGCAACAGGGTAAGAAGCAGGACAATGCGCGCGCTACGCATACAAGCCATGCACGTGGCGCTTGAGGGACCAGCACGTCAGCTGTTTAGTATCCTGAACAGACCGAGTAAGGACTGTCCAATTCGGGCTTCTGGCGGGAATATGTCCCGCCAGAAACGCCCCTTTGGACGGAGTAACCACTTATGACACCTTTTGCGATTGCAGGCGTGCAAATGTACGTCAATGCCTTGGAATCCAATGTTGATGGGATGATCCAGCGACTTGATATTCTGATGGCGCGTTTCCCTTGGACACAGATGGTTCTGTTTTCCGAGCTGGCCCCCTTTGGCCCGCTGGATCGCTTTGCCTTGCCACCGGAAAACGAAGCGCTAGAGAAGTTTCAGGCCGCAGCGCGCAAACATCGCGTTTGGCTGATCCCCGGATCGATGTTTTTGAAAAACCCCGAGGACGGGCGCGTTTATAACACCGCCGTGGTGATCAACCCCGAGGGCGAGATTATTCGCCGCTATGCCAAGATGTTCCCGTTCCGGCCCTACGAATCCGGCATCGCGGCGGGTACTGAATTCTGCGTGTTTGACGTGCCAGAAGTCGGCCGTTTCGGCATGTCGATTTGCTATGATATCTGGTTCCCCGAAACCACGCGGCAACTGACCAGCCAGGGTGTCGAAGTGCTGTTGAACCCGGTTTTGACCGGAACAACCGACCGTGACGCAGAACTGGCCATCGCGCGCGCAACGGCAGCGCAATTCCAATGCTATGTCTTTGCGGTAAACGGTCTTGGGGCCGGCGGCGTCGGCAAATCATTGGTTGTTGATCCCACATCGATGGTGCTGCACCAATCCGCAGGCCAAGAAGACATGTTCCCGATCGAGGTCGACCTGTCGATGGTCCGCCGTCAGCGCGAAACCGGCATGAAGGGGTTGGGGCAGGTTCTGAAATCCTTCCGCGACCGTTCGACCGATTTCTCGGTCTATGATCGCAGCAGCGGAACAGACGCCTATTTGAACACGCTCGGCCCGCTTGAGGTGCCACACCAAGGCACCCGCGCCGGTCTGCATGTCGATGTACCGGCCCAACGCGTGCCCGATGTGCCTGCTTTCAAAGGACAAGAAGCCGCACCCGGTTTCGCGTCGCCTCAGCCTGGTTTCGCACCCGAGCCTTTGCCAAACCCGACGGCAGGGATCGCTGTAGCCCCTGTCGCACCACATGCCCCTGCGGCCCCGGCCGCAGAACCACATAACCCACCCGTAAAACCCGGCGCACCCGCCGGAAGCGGTCCAACATCCAGCGGCTAAGCTTTTGCTTCTTGACCCGGCCAGTCTTTGGCCGGGTCACAGGATGCAGAACTGGACGCCCTAAGCGGAGTACGATTGATGCATTCTATGAATAACTATTCGTCGGCAATTCAGTTGCGGTCGGACAGGTGGAGCGCACTGCGCGGGGCGGCCACGGCCCTGACGCGCGAGAAAAAGCCAGCAGAAACCGAAAAGCTGCGGGCCACCTGCCAAGAGCTGTTCGCGTCGCTTGCGCTGATCGAGCCCTATTGGGCGTTTCCGGGCGTATCTGCGTTCGAACATTTGCAGCGGATGCTGAACCACGACAACTTTGAAGATATGGCATTCGCCATTAACCGCATCGCCCGTGGGTTGACCACTGGGGCCTATCGCCGTCGGTCCATCCCGCTCGAACGCGATAGCATCGACAACGAAGAACATGACGACGAAGCAATGCTTTCCCCCGAAGCACGGGCGCTGACGAAACCTTATTTCGAGGTGTTGATCGTTGATGATGTGAGCGAACAGCAGGAACGCTGGCTGAAATCCAACGTCAGCCGCATGCGCCGCTCAGAAGACCCGTTTCACTACGAGGCGGTGGTCGTCAAATCCATCGAAGACGCACTGATTGCCGTGCTGTTTAACTACAACATCCAAGCCATCGTTGTGCGCCCCGGTCTGACGCTGAAATCCAAAATGGATAAACAGATTTTGACCCGCTATCTGGCCCGTGCGGGCGGCGAGGAAGAGATCGACAAACTGCAGCCGGAAAACTATGGCCCCGAGCTGTGCCGGATGATCGCCAAGGTGCGCCCGGAACTGGACGCCTATCTGGTCACCGAACGATCAGTCGAAGACATTGCCGGTCTGGATCTGGGTATTTGCCGTCGGGTTTTCTATAACCAAGAAGACTTTATGGAGCTGCACTTGAACATCCTGCGCGGTGTTCAAGCCCGCAATAAATCGCCGTTTTTCACAGCGCTTGTCGAATATTCCAAACAGCCGACCGGCGTTTTCCACGCGATGCCGATCAGCCGCGGTAAATCAATCACGCGGTCGCACTGGATTCAGGATATGGGCGCGTTTTACGGGCCTAACATCTTCCTTGCTGAAACCTCTGCCACGTCGGGCGGGTTGGACAGTTTGCTGGAACCTCACGGCCCCATCAAAGAAGCACAAGAACTGGCGTCGCGGGCATTCGGGTCAAAGCAAACGTTCTTTGCGACCAACGGCACGTCCACCTGTAACAAGATCGTTGTCCAAGCGCTGGTGCGCCCCGGCGACATCGTGTTGGTCGACCGCGATTGCCACAAATCGCACCACTACGGCATGGTGCTGGCGGGCGCGCAGGTCTGTTACCTGGATAGCTATCCGCTGAACGAATATTCCATGTACGGTGCCGTGCCCCTGCGCGAGATCAAGCACCAACTGCTGACGCTCAAGGCGGCGGGCAAGCTGGATCAGGTGCGCATGCTGTTGTTGACCAACTGTACCTTTGACGGTCTGGTTTATAACGTCGAACGCGTCATGGAAGAATGTCTGGCGATCAAGCCTGATCTGGTTTTCCTGTGGGACGAAGCATGGTTTGCCTTTGCCCGTTTCAACCCGACCTATCGCCAGCGCACAGGCATGAATGCCGCGAACACCCTGCGCGACAAGTTCAAGACGGCCAAACATGCCGAAGCCTACGAGGCACAGCAGGCCAAACTGAAAGACGCGGATGACGAGACGCTGTTGAACACACGGTTGATCCCGCCGCCAACGTCGCGGGTTCGGGTCTATACCACGCAATCGACCCATAAAACGCTAACGTCTCTGCGCCAAGGATCGATGCTGCACGTCAACGACCAGGACTTTAAGGGCGAGGTCGAACAGTCGTTCCACGAAGCCTATATGACCCACACGTCAACATCGCCCAACTATCAGATCATTGCGTCACTGGATGTGGGTCGGCGGCAGGTCGAACTTGAAGGGTTCGAATTTGTCCAACGCCAGATCGAAGCGGCCCTGTCGATGCGCCGTGCGATTGCCGACCATCCGCTGTTGTCGAAATACTTCAAGGTGCTGACCGCCGGCGACATGATCCCCGAAGAATACCGCGAAAGTGGGGTCACCAGCTATTACGATCAGGAACAGGGCTGGACCGACATGTGGGACTGCTGGGAGAACGACCAGTTCGTTCTGGATGCCAGCCGCGTGACCCTGCTGGTTGGTGGTACGGGCTGGGACGGTGACACGTTCAAAACCGATATCCTGATGGATAAATACGGTATCCAGATCAACAAAACATCGCGCAACACCGTGTTGTTCATGACCAATATCGGCACGACCCGGTCCAGCGTTGCCTATCTGATCGAAGTGCTGGTCGAGATCGCCAAATCGCTTGATGATTTGCTGGATGACGCAAGCAAGATGGAACGCCGGTCGTTTGACAATCGCGTGTCGAACCTGATGGAAAACTATCCGCCGCTGCCTGACTTCAGTCGCTTTCACGATGCCTTCCGCGCCGATGACGTGACCTCGGAAGGGGATATTCGAACTGCGTTCTTCCTCGCTTATGATGAAAAGAACACAGATTATCTGGACCTTAACGGCACCCTGCGCGAGGCCATGGATGCGGGCGAGACGGTCGTATCGGCCAGCTTTATCATCCCCTATCCACCCGGCTTTCCGATCCTTGTACCGGGGCAGGTCGTCAGCCAAGAAATCCTGTCATTCATGCGCGCCTTGGATGTCAGCGAAATCCACGGCTACCGGCCCGATCTGGGGCTGCGTGTCTTTACCGATGCTGCGTTGAAACGTGTGCGCAAGAAAAACCTCTCGTCTTCACCTGAATAAGAAAAGGAACCAATCCTATGACCACGACTGTTCTCAAGAATATCTCGGAAATCCGCCGGTTCTTTCACCGTAACGAAGACCCGATCTATTTCATCTCGGCCACCAACTTTAACCTGTTGGGCCTCGATGAATGGGTGAAGAACTTTAAATATATCTGCTACATCGACTGTTACGGCGGCAAGCACCCCAACGTGTTCTGCCCGTCCGAACAGCCGCACGCAGAATTCCAAAGCATCGAAGACATCAACAACTATCTGTTGCAGCACAAAGAGGTGATTGATTTCATCAAGCGCCGCGGCGGCAAGCCCAAATTTGTGTTCCTGATGTTTGATGAGGAAACCGAACGTCTGTCCAAAGAACTGGGTGCCGATGTTTGGTTCCCCAAGGCCAAACTGCGCACCAAGATGGACAACAAGATCGAAACCGTCCGTATCGGTAACAAGGCTGGCGTGCCATCGGTGCCAAACGTTCTGGCCGAGGTCAAAAGCTATGAAGATCTGAAAAAGACCTGTGACAAAGCCGGTATCGGCCACGATCTGGTGCTGCAATCTGCCTTTGGTGACAGTGGCCACACCACGTTCTTTATCAAATCCGAGGCCGATTTCCGCCGTCACGAATCCGAAATCGTCGGCGAGGGCGAGATCAAGATCATGAAACGTATCGATTGCCGCGGTTCCGCGATCGAAGCCTGCGCCACCAAAGAAGGCACAATCGTTGGCCCGCTGATGACCGAGCTGGTCGGCTTCAAAGATCTGACACCCTATCGCGGTGGCTGGTGTGGCAACGAAATTCTGTCCACAGCCTTCCCGCCCAAGGTCCGCCAAAAGGCCCGCGAGCTGACGTTCAAGTTCGGTGAACAGCTCCGCAAGGAAGGGTATCGTGGTTATTTCGAACTGGATTTCCTGATCGACAAGAAAACCGGCGATCTGTGGTTGGGCGAATTGAACCCGCGCATCACCGGCGCGTCGTCCATGACCAACCACGCCGCTTTTGCCCATGCAGATGCGCCATTGTTCCTGTTCCACCTGCTTGAGTTCTCGAAAAAGAAATTCAATCTGGATACGGCCGAGCTGAACGATCGTTGGGCTGATCCGTCGATGATCGACGGCTGGTCGCAGATGGTTATCAAACACACCGAAGACAGCGTTGATATCTGTAGCGATGCGCCTGAAACCGGTATTTACAAGATGCTTGAAGACGGTCGTGTGGTGTTTGACCGCTTTGATTATCACCGTCGTGCCGTCGAATCCGAGAACGAAGCGTTCTTTTTGCGCATCCTTCAACCGGGCGATTATCGCTATGAGGGGGCCGACATCGGCATCCTTGTGACCCGTGGCCGGTCGATGACCAAATCATTCCAGTTGAATGAGCGCGCGAAAAAGTGGATTCACGGCATCAAGCAGTCGGTTCACGGTCGGCCTTTGCCAGTGGCAGAGGCAGGTCCAGCGTTTTCAGACCCGGCTTTTAAAATTCTCTAAGCCTCGAGAGGCCAGCACATGCTTTGGCGTGCTATATCAGAAGAAACGCCCGGTCCTAAATGGGCCGGGCTTTTCGCCGACTACTGGCCTTACTACCGTAAATGGTGGCTGAAGGAGGGCGAATCCGTGCGCCCGACCTATGCGGAATGTGTGCGGGCACTGAAAAAGCACATGCCCGAGATGATACCGCTGTACGAAGAACTGTGTGAACAGGCCGGCGGCGGCGATCTGGCAGCCCGGTTCCTAAGCTTCTACTGCCCGCCGCCCTATCTGTCGGGATGCAGCCAAGCTGTCTGGGGTGGCAAAGAACCCGTTTTGGTCCGCAATTACGACTATAATACAAACGCCTTTGACAGTTTGGTTTTGCACACGGGATGGCAAGGCCGCAAAGTTATGGGTACCTCGGACGGGCTGTTTGGGTTGGTCGACGGTGTGAATGACGCGGGCCTGTCGATCTCGCTGACCTTTGGGGGCAGGCGCGTTGTGGGTGTGGGGTTTGGCGTGCCATTGATCCTGCGCTATGTTTTGCAAACCTGTGAAACCACGGAACAGGCAGGCAAGGTGCTGGCACGGGTGCCAACGCACATGAGCTATAACGTCACCGTGCTGGACCGCAAACGCAAGTACCTGACCGCGTTCATGGCCCCAGACCGCGAGACGTTGATTACCAATGCAGCGGTGGCAACCAACCATCAAGAAACGGTCGAATGGATCAGTCACGCGCGTTTCACGGCCACAGTTGAACGCGAGCGGTATTTGCTGCAACGGCTGCGTTTCCACCGCGACCCCGAAGAGAAATTCATCGGTGCTTTTCTAAAGCCGCCCTTGTATTCGCATGCCTTTAGCGCCGGTTTCGGAACATTATACACGGCTGTGTACCGGCCACGTAAACGCCAGATGGAGCTGCGTTGGCCCGGAACTGTCTGGTCGCAAACGATTGATAACTTTGAGGAAGGGGCGCGCAATGTGTCGCTGCCTGGTGCTGCTTAACCCTGAACCACGGATGGACCCATGTCGCATATCTTTCCCCGTCACACCCGCAACCTGCCCCCCGTCGCTGTCAGCGGCCAAGGGTGTTACCTGACCGACGCCAGCGGCAAACAGTATCTGGATGCATCAGGCGGCGCGGCGGTGTCTTGTCTTGGGCATGGCGACGTTGAGGTGATCGACGCGATCAAGGCGCAGCTGGACAGTCTGGCCTATGCGCATACGGGGTTCTTTACCTCTGAGCCTGCTGAAACCCTTGCCGATCTGTTGATCGAACATGCCCCCGGCGATCTGGATCGTGTCTATCTGGTGTCAGGCGGATCAGAGGCAGTCGAGGCCGCGCTAAAGCTGGCCCGTCAGTATTACGTTGAACGTGGCCAACCCGACCGTGGCCGCATCATCGCCCGCAAGCAAAGCTATCACGGTAATACCATCGGTGCCTTGTCAGCGGGGGGCAACGAATGGCGGCGCGCACAATTTGCGCCGCTGCTGCTGGACATTAGCCATATCGACCCGTGCTATGAATATCGCCTTATGCATGATGGCGAGACGCCCGAAGAATACGGTATCCGTGCGGCGAACCTGCTTGAGGAAGAACTGCTGCGTGTTGGCCCTGAAACCGTGATGGCGTTCATTGCCGAACCTGTGGTGGGGGCGACGTCTGGTGCGCTAACCGCTGCGCCGGGGTATTTCAAACGCATCCGCGAGATTTGCGATCAATACGGTGTCTTGTTGATCTTGGACGAGGTCATGTGTGGCATGGGGCGCACTGGCGCATTGTTCGCCTGCTCGCAAGAGGGCGTGAACCCGGATATTTTGTGTATCGCCAAGGGGTTGGGCGGTGGATACCAGCCCATTGGGGCAATGCTGTGCACCGCTGAGATTTACCGGGCCATCCAAGACGGGACAGGTTTTTTCCAGCACGGCCATACCTATGTGGGCCATCCGACGGCCGCGGCTGCCGGTGTCGCGGTGGTTTCTGCGGTACTGGGGCGCGATCTGCTGTCCAACGTGCAACGTCAGGGGGACAAGCTGCGCAGCGCGTTAAACGCCGCCTTTGGCCAACATCCGAACGTGGGTGATATTCGGGGTCGCGGGTTGTTCATGGGCGTCGAAATGGTTGCGGATCGTGGTACGAAAGCGCCGTTTGATCCATCAATGGGGATCGCCGCAAAGATCAAGAAACACGCGTTTGAAAACGGTCTGATTTGCTATCCGATGTCTGGCACAATTGACGGGAAAACCGGTGACCACGTGTTGCTGGCACCGCCCTTTATCATCACGGACGCCCAAATTGATGAACTGGTCGAAAAGCTGGCCAAAAGCATCACGCAAGCATTGGGCTAGAAACAAAAAGGCAGGGCGCTAACCCTGCCTTTTCCATCCGATACGAAAGCTGGTTCAGGCAGCTTCGCGGTCGTGTTTGCCTTCTTCGACCTCTTCAACGATCTTCGCGATGAACGCGTCCAGATCTTCGGGCGAACGGCTCGTGATGATCGCTTGATCCACCACAACTTCGCTATCCTCAAAATGCGCGCCGGCATTTTTCAAATCGGTGGCGATCGACGCATAAGATGTCGCTTTGCGGCCTTCGATCAGGCCCGCCTCGATCAGCAACCAAGGGGCGTGGCAGATGGCGGCAATCGGCTTGCCAGAAGCGCCGAATTCTTTGATCAACGTAACAACGTCTTTGTTGGCGCGCAGAATGTCAGGGTTCATTTGACCGCCCGGCAGGACGAGGGCGTTGTAATCAGCGACACTTACGTCAGCCAGCGCCTTGTCGGCGGGGACAGTGTTGCCCCAATCCTTTTGATCCCAGCCTTTGATGTCCTCGCCGTCCGGGGTCACGACATGTACGGTCGCACCTTTGGCGCGCAGGTCGTTCAGGGGGCGCTCAAGCTCGGATTGCTCGAAACCGTTGGTTGAAAGGATCATGATCTTTGCGTTTGAAATCTGTGTCATCGTTACTCTCCTTTTATGCTCGTTACTTGCTTGTCCGTCCCAACACTTGCGCGGCGAAATCGTTCCAGCCCGCAACCAAGGAATGCCCGGTCAGAGCCGTGTTTTCATGACTATTTCGTGTGCGGATTTGGATATCATATGCCGAAATACACTGTATAAACACGCTATGAAGGACACCGTTGATCATGACACACAAATTCCCCTGACAGAGCTTATCGTCTGTCCGAAATGTGATGCCGTGTATCATCTGAAAATCCCGAAAATGGGCGAAAAGGCCGTTTGCGAGCGATGCCACGCCTTGCTGATCGCGCCGCGGCACAAAGCGGGTCTGATTATCATCGCTATCTCAATCGCGACGTTCATTTTGATCATCGGCGCTGCGTTTTTTCCGTTTCTTGATATTGACGCAGCTGGCAACAAAAATTCGGTTTCGGTTATCGACGCTGCATTGGCGTTTTCCAGCGGGCCGCTGTTGCTGTTGGCATTGGCAACCGCCGGTTTGATCCTGTTCGTGCCGTTGATCCGGGTGATGATTACGCTGTACGTGCTGGTGCCTATCGTGCTGGATTTACCCCCGGCCCGATATGCGATGCAGGCCTTTCGCGCATCCGAAGCTTTGCGCCCGTGGTCGATGGCCGAAATCTTTGCATTGGGCTGCGCCGTTGCACTGATCAAAATCGCAGATTTGGCAACGGTCGGGTTTGGCCCGGCGTTCTGGATGTTTGGCGGTTTGGTGGTTCTGGTCGTCGCCCAAGAGAACTTTATTTGTAGATGGTCGGTATGGAATTCACTGGAACACCCCAAAAAATCCTGAGCGCGCGCCAGATGGGCCTTGTGGCCTGTACCCGCTGCACCAAAGCATGGCCGGTTGGCACCCAGAGCTGTGGGCGCTGCGGGCATAAACTGGTGTCGCGTGACTATGGCAGTCTGCAACGCGTCTGGGCCTTCTGGGTCGTGGGGTTGATGTGTTATATCCCTGCGAATGTTTACCCGATGCTGCGCACCAAGACGCTGTTTCAGAACGAAGAAAGCACGATTATTGGCGGTGCCGTTGACCTGGCCCACCATGGCGCAATTGGAATCGCGTTTATCATTTTGCTGGCTTCGGTCGTCATTCCGCTGGCCAAATTCTGGGCCATTGCGTTCCTTGCGATCAGCGTCAAAAGCCGCCGTATGGCATCAAACCATGCGCGGCATTTCATGTACGAAATCGTCGAATACATTGGCCGCTGGTCAATGATCGATATCTTTGTGGTTGCGATTTTATCATCTCTGGTGCAACTCAAGACACTAGCCACTATCAATCCCGGTCCGGCGAGCATGTTCTTCGCAATTTCGGTGATTTTCACTATGCTTTCGGCGCAGGCTTTCGATTCCCGTATGATCTGGGATGACCAAGCAGAGGATGGGGATTCCACGCAAGATGACTAATACACCACCCGACGTGCCGATCAAATCCGCGCGCAAGATATTTCTAAGCGGCGCTTCGATTGTCTGGATCATCCCACTTCTCGCGCTTTTGGTTGCATTGGGCGTCGCCTGGCAAAGCTATAACGCGCGCGGGCCGCAAATTTTCGTTGAGTTCGAAAAAGGTGCCGGCATCAAGGCGGGTGAAACTGAATTGCGGTTCCGCGATGTAACGATTGGCCGGGTCGAGGCTGTCGGGTTTTCCGAAGGGTTGGGCAAGGTGGTCGCCACGATACGCGTCGACAAGGATGTTGCCCCCTATATCGACAACAGTGCCTCGTTCTGGATCGTCCAGCCCGAAGTATCTGCCCAAGGCATCACCGGCCTAAGCACCGTTTTGAGCGGAGTTTATATCGAAGGGTCCTGGAACGATGAAATCGGCACATTTGCAGATCGTTTCAGCGGTGCCGATTCTGCGCCCCTGATCCGCACTGGACAAACCGGTTTGCAGATCGCGTTTCGCACAGTGGGGAATGGCCAGCTGACCGATGACGCACCGATCCTGTATCGCGGCATCGAAGTGGGCCGTCTGGGCAAGGCCGAGATTGCGCCTCGCGGTAATTTCGCAATCGTCGAGGCGCTGATTTATGAAGAGCACCGCAATCTGGTGAACAGCTCTACCCGGTTTTGGGATAGTTCGGGGTTCAGTGTCTCAATTGGTCCCGGCGGTGCCGAGATTGATTTTGCATCGATCGCCACGCTGATCGGCGGCGGCGTCACCTTTGATACCTTTGTTTCTGGGGGCGGCCGGGTTCAAGACGGTACGGTTTTCGAGATTTTCCCAAGCAAAGAAGAAGCACGCAACGCCGTGTTCAATTCGTCCGCGGTTGAGCCGGTCGAGCTGAGCGTGATCTTTGACGAGAACATTTCTGGTCTGGCGGTTGGTGCCGTGGTTGAGCTGAGCGGCTTGAACATTGGTCAAGTCGAAGCGCTGTCTGGGATTGTGGATTATAACCAGTTTGGCGACAGCCGGGTTCGGTTGAACGCGACCCTGTCCATCCAGCCTGCGCGCCTTGGTTTGCCGGGCGAAGTTTCCGCAGAAAGCGCGTTGGAGTTTTTGCAGGATCGGGTGGCGAACGGATTGCGGGCCCGTCTGGCCAGCGCCAGCTTGCTGACGGGTGGCCTTAAGGTGGAAATGATCGTGGTCGAGGATGCCCCGTTTGCGCGGCTGGAAGCGACGCCGGATAGTTTGCCTGTCATGCCAACCACCAAGAACGAAACCTCCGACGCTGCCGCAACTGTCGAAGGTGTCTTTACCCGTATCAACAACCTGCCTATCGAGGAATTGCTGAACAGCGCAATCGGCCTGATGAACTCTGCTCAGGCGTTTATTGGCAGTGATGAATTGCAGCAAACACCGAAAGATGTGCGGACCTTGATCAACGAAGTCACGGGGCTGGTGTCGTCCGATTCAGTTAAGAATATCCCGGTCTCGTTGAATGCGACATTGTCGCGGGTGGAAACACTGGTTGCAACGCTTGAGCAAGAGCAAATGGCAGCGCGCTTGTTGGATGCGTTGGACGCGGTGTCGACCGCAGCGGATGGGTTTTCGACATCTGTCGAAGGCGTGCCCGATCTCATTACAGAAGTGCAAGCGGTTGCCGCCAAAGCCAGCGAGCTTGAGCTTCAGCAATTGGTGGATGAGCTGACCAATTTGACCCGTTCGGCAGAGGCTGTCGTTGGCACGCCGGATGCGGTTGCCCTGCCGGGATCGCTGAAAAATGCCTTGGATGAGCTGAACTATACCTTGCAAGAATTGCGCGAGGGCGGCGCGGTTGAAAATGTCAATCAAACATTGGCGTCTGCACGCAATGCGGCGGATAATATCGCTGTGTCTGCAAAAGATTTGCCGCAGATCGTTGATCGGCTATCTTCCTTGTTTGATCAGGCCAGCCGTACGATCGAAGGCTATGATCAAGGCGAGAAGATCAGCCGTTCCGCACAGGAAACCCTGCGGGATATCCAAAAAGCGGCTGACGCGCTTGCATCTTTGGCCAAGACCATTGAACGTAATCCAAACTCGCTATTGCTGGGACGGTAGAACATGAACGTCGTAAAAACTATCGCAACTCTGGGGCTGCTCTTGGCGGTGGTCGCATGCGGGTCCGCGGACCGCTATGCCGTAACGCTGCCCCCCATAACAGAAACCGTGCGCATCGCATTCCGGTCAGTCGAGGTGCGCGATGTATCCTTGCCCAGCTATGCGGCCGCAGACGAAATCCACATCCGTCAGAACGATGGCACATTGGTCAGCTCGACTGACACGCTATGGGCAGATGCCCCTGAACGGGCAGTCGCACTTGAGATCAGCGAAAGCTTGTCCCGGTTGACCGGCAGACCAATCGCGTCAGAGCCATGGCCCTTTGAAGCCTATCCAGACGCCCGGTTAGAGCTGCGCTTTACCGAGCTATTGGCGACCGAAACAGGACAGTTCCGCGCGACCGGGCAATACTTTGTCGCAGTTTCAGGGGGCGGTAGAGAACGGTCGGGCCTGTTTGATCAAAGCGTACAGTTCGATCCCAAAAGCGGCCCCGCAGGCATTGCCAGCGCCCGCGGTCAGCTGATCTTTAAGCTTGCAGAATTTATTGCCAAAGAGGGATTGAAGTAAAAGGACGGATTATGCGCGGCGAGCAAATGCGCATAATATAACTTTATGTTGAAATTCTCGCCTAACCCGTTAGTAGTCCGTCAAATATTTAGGGGTGTCGTAATCGTAGACACCCGATGGGATTGCACGGCTTGTGCGGGCGAAATTTTATCAATTGAGCTTTTGTTTGAATGATTTGGTAGCGGCTGGCCTCCACCGAATTGGCTTATGATTTTAAGAACGACAGGAATACGATGAGCGACACTTTTCAAAAAAACCAAGGCGGATTTGAGGCCGAAGAGGACACGATCGACATTAGTGCCCTGATCGGAACCCTGTGGCGGGGCAAGTGGATCATAGCACTCGTAACAATGTGTGCCGTGGGCTTGGCGATATACTACGCTTATTTCAAAGCTGTTCCCATGTACCGGGCTACGGCTGTCGTTATCTTGGAAACCGCACAGGACAATGTTGCTGGCCTACCATCAATTGCCGGTGGCCTTTCTGGTGAGAATACCGAGGTCAATACCGAGGTCGAAGTTCTGAGATCGCGCGGCCTTGCCGAGAAAGTTGTCGAACGTCTGAATCTTATCGATGATCCAGAATTTAATACCTCTCTGAGAGATTTGTCACTCATTGGAAGAGGGATTATGGCGATCCAGTCCTTTATCGGTTCGGGCATGTCCGATGAGATGGCACAAGATGAGGCGTTACAGAAAAATAGAATTCGCGATAATGTTACAGAGGAATTGCTACGCCAGATATCCGTCAGCAATATACGCCAAAGCCTGGTTTTCAATATCTCTGCGGAAACCCAGTCGTCGGTGAAATCAGCTAAGATCGCTAATACGTTCGCGGAGACCTATATTCACAACCAGCTCGAAGTGAAATTCACCGCTACTGAGCAAGCCACAGAATGGTTGAGCAACCGCGTATCTGAACTGCAAATCGAGCTTGAGACCGCCGAAAAGAAAGTAACGAGCTTTACAGCACAGACGCAGCTTGTGTCGAGCGAGGGTTTGCAAGCGCTTGAACGGCAAATTAAAGAGATGCGAGATCGGATTTCGGATGCAGAGATATCGAAAGTCGAACTCGAAAGTACCTTGAGCGCCTTAAATTCAGCCCAAACCGTCGATGAAAAGCTGACTGCTGCAAAAGATGCTACACTGAGTCGGATCGCGGGCGATGGCTTGACGTCGGAAGCACGCCAAAAAACGTTTGATCTGCGGTACCAGACAATTTTGGACCGCGTTCAGAACGATATCATGAGATTCGGACAGCAGCTGGCCGCGATGCGGCTTTCGGAAACTGATTTGGACAGGCAGGTCGAAAGCCAAGGCCAAGACCTAATTGTACTGCAGCAGCTAACCCGCGAATCTGAGGCAACCCGCCTTTTGTATGAGTATTTTCTGACTCGCCTGAAAGAGACATCCGCTCAGAAAGGCATTCAAAAAGCTGACAGTCGGGTTTTGTCGAACGCCGTTGTGCCTGCGTTACCAAGCGCACCGAAGAAAGCGCAGATTGTAGCACTTGCAATGATCCTCGGGGCCATGATTGGTTCGGGTCTCGTACTACTGCGCGAATTCAGAATGAGCACATTCCGCACGGCAGATGACCTTGAGAGCCACACAGGCTTTAACGTTTTGGGGCAAGTGCCGCTTATTCCGACACGAGGGCGTCAAGATACCTTGCAGTACCTTTCCGACAAACCGACTTCGGCTGCGGCGGAGGCAATTCGCAACCTGAGGACGTCTTTGATGCTTTCGAGTGCGGATAAGAAACCTCAGGTCATTGTGTCGACCTCGTCCATTCCGGGCGAGGGCAAGACAACCGTCTCGCTCTCTTTGGCGAAATTTCTGTCAGGCCTTGGAAAGTCGGTTCTGTTGATCGAAGGCGACATCAGGCGTCGGACATTGAACGAATACTTCCCGACGCTGCCAACAACCGGTATCGCATCTGTTTTGAACCGAGATGTTGATTTTGCGGATGCTATTCATCGCCCAAAGGGCTTTGACGTCGATGTTCTGGCCGGCGAAAAGACGAATGTGAATGCGGCTGATGTCTTTTCGTCTGATACGTTCAAAGTGTTCATTGCCGATATGCGCAAACGATATGATTATATCATCATCGATACGCCACCCGTATTGGTGGTTCCTGATGCACGTATCATTTCTGAAAATGCCGACGCGATCCTATTCTCGGTGAAATGGGATAGCACCAGCAAGGCGCTTTTGGACGAATCTATGCGGGTTTTCAACAATTCAAACCAACGTATTACCGGGTTTGTATTGAGCCAGATAAACGAAAAAGCGATGCGCAAATATGGTCATGGCGGCAAGGGTGGTGCCTTTTCTCAGTACGGAAAAGGGTATTACGATATCTAACCCTCCACGGTGGATCTGCCCAGAAAAAGACAGATTCATACCTTTGCCCCGCCTTAGGTTCGACGCGGTTATGTACAATATTTAGCTGGGAATCATTCCCAGTGAGGTCTTGAACATGGCACGTACGAAAGAAATCCTTACCGCTGCAGGCACCTTTGGCTGTGCCTTGGGCATAGGTTTCATCATGCAAAACTCTGACGCGGCCACTGAACGATATGGGGCGGCGTCAGCGGTGGAAGCCCGTGAAAGCTCACTCCAATCATTGGATGCTGAAACGTCGATCCTCGAAGTACAGGACATCGAACTGACATCGGCTACTTTTGATGTCCATGCGGATCAGATTGACGGTGTGGCACCCAGCTCAGACACCCAAGTAACCTTGGCTGCGGTATCCGGGACAGAGGATCCTGCGGTCGAACTAACACCACAACCCGCCCCCGCTGCATGTGAAATAATTGCCGATGCGCGCCCCATGGCCGCTGCGATGGTAAACCTTACGCTTGATGCGGCTTGCCTACCCAACGAACGGATCACCATCCACCACAGCGGCATGATCTTCACGCAGACGACATCGCCCACTGGCAGCCTGAACATCAATGTTCCCGCGCTTAGCGAAACGGCGGTTTTCGTCTTCGCTTTTGGTAATGGGGATGGGGCAGTTGCACAGGCCAAGGTCGAAGACCTAGCAGATTTTGACCGGATGGTTCTGCAGTGGAAAGAGGCCGCTGGCTTTCAAATGCACGCGTTTGAGTTTGGCGCAGGCTATGATGACGCTGGGCATGTCTGGTCCGGTAATCCACGTGATATGGCGTCTGCAATCATGGGCGAAGGTGGCTTTGTCACGCTGAACGGTGACATCAACGCTACTGCGCCGATGTTGGCCGAGGTGTATACATTTCCTGTCGACAGCGAAGGTCACGATGGCAGCGTCGTGCTGACCGTTGAGGCCGAGGTAACGAACGCCAATTGCGGGCAAGAAATCGAAGCCCAGACGCTGGAGCTGAATTCGAACGATAGCATCCGAACACGCGATTTAACCTTAGCTGTCCCGGATTGTGATGCATTAGGCAGCTTTCTGGTGTTGAATAATCTGTTCGAAGACCTGAAAGTTGCCAGCAACTAAACAAAGCTGAGGTCACATGCTCACTTCTTTACGTGCGGCGGTTTTCGCCGCACTTTTCCTATTTGGCGGTGCAGTACAGGTGGCCGCGCAAGATGTGGCGCTCACCTCACGTGATGGCAAAATTGAACTTAGCGGTACACTGCTTGGCTTTGATGGCGAATTCTACCGGATCCAAACTGAATATGGCGAACTGACCGTAGATGGCTCAGGTGTTCAATGCGCGGGGCCAGGGTGCCCAAACCTTGAGAACTATGTCGCTGAACTGCAACTGTCAGGATCTGCGACGATGGGACAGGTGTTGATGCCGGCCCTGATTGATGCCTTTGCAAAACGCAGCGGATACCGCGCCTCGCGTCATGACGACGAAGACAACCGTTTTACCTATCAATTGGAAGACGAAAAAACCAACGAAACCGTCGGGCGGTTCATGTTTCACGCTAGCAACACAGACGAAGGTTTTGCAGATTTATTGGCAGATGAAGCCGATATTGTGATGTCGCTGCGTGAAATGCGCCCGCATGAACGGCAACGTGCCCGCGAAGCGGGGTTTGGCGATATGACAGGCCTGAACCGCAGTCGCGTGCTGGCCCTTGATGCGGTCGTACCCGTCGTGTCGCCGTCCAATCCGGTGAAATCGATTTCTCCGGCGGTATTGGCCCGGATTTTTGCGGGCGAAATTACAAACTGGCAAGCCATCGGAGGCCCCGATGCGCCTATTGATCTGCATTTGCCCAGCGACAGCAGTGGCTTGGCACAGGCGATTACGGATCAGGTTTTGCACCCCGCTGGTCTTGTGCTTTCGGCGGATATTACCCGCCATGCCTTGCCCGAGGATCTTGCGAACACCGTGGCGGGCGATACTTTTGCCTTGGGGATCACAAGCTATGCCGAGCGGCGTAAAACTGATGTTCTGACGCTCACAGGTGGCTGTGGTTTTGCACTAGATGTGTCCCGCAGGACCATTAAAACCGAAGATTATCCCCTGACCGCGCCCATGTTTTTATACTTTCCGGCGCGGCGTTTGCCGCAGCTGGCACGGGATTTCTTGTCCTTTACCCGCAGCCCCACAGCGCAGATCGTGATCCGCCGTGCCGGATTTGTGGATCAAACCCCCGAGGAAATCCCGATCGATGCACAGGGTAATCGTTTTGCCAATGCAATCAGCGTTGCAGGGCCGGAAACCACCTTGGAAGAACTGCAACGTATGACCGCGACATTGACCCCGATGGCGCGCCTGTCCACGACGTTCCGTTTTGAGGCCGGGTCGGTTCGGCTGGACGCACAATCACGATCCAACGTGCAACAACTGGCCCGCGCGCTGGAGCTTGGTCAATATGATGCGCGTCGTTTGTTGTTTGTAGGGTTCAGCGATGGCGAAGGTGCTGCGCGCGCGAACCGTGAAATTGCCCTGCGCCGTGCCGAGGCTGTTCGCCGGGCAGTGACAACCGCCGCAGTGACCGTCAATCTGGACCGCGTGACACTGGATGTAGATGCCTTTGGTGAAGCGATGCCAATGGCCTGCGATGACAGCTCTTGGGGGCGTCAGGCAAACCGGCGCGTCGAAGTATGGGTGCGTTAGCGAAACTGCGGCGGGTCGTATTTCAATAACACCGGCACAACCAATTCTTCCTCGTCCGTAAGGTGACGGTTCAACATCGGACGAAAGGCATCCAGCTGTCCCTTCAGGGCCGCCGTCGCATCGATAAACCCGCCCGCTGCGCCGTCATGTTGCAAGACGGTATTGGCGCTGTTTGCCAGATTTGACAGGATGCCATCAAGGCTGTGATGGTCCGCATCCAGAATGTCAAAGCCCCTCTCGGCGCTTTTCTCGAGCTTTGCCATCACGGGGAAATATTGGGCGTCTTCGATTTGATGATGCCCGTGCAGCTGGTTGATCAACATCCCGCCAAACCGATGCAGTTTACGCTTGTACTGCTCAGGTGCTTCATGCCCGTCTAGCGCCGATTTTGCGTCACTGTCCAATTGATCCAGTAGGCGGCGGAACATCAGGTGCCGGTCCAGCCAGAACGCGATCAGCTGTGAATAATTGGGGTTTTGCACCCATCCGGCACGCGGGTACGCCTCGATCAGGCTGCGAAGCGCATCAGGCAGGCCGCTGCGTTGCGATAGGGATAATTCGTCCGGAACTGGCATATCAATCATACTATGGGTCATATCGGGCATAATGGATGCCGTAAATTCTGCATTTCTGAACAGACCAGTCGCGGTTTATAGATACCCTTCGGCCCGAAAGCTAAGCTCGGTTGATTTGCCGATGATTAGGTGGTCGTGCAGGGTCATTCCGAGGGCCTCACATGCTGCCAAAACCTGCCCTGTCATATCGATGTCCGCTTGCGACGGGGTCGGGTCGCCTGACGGATGATTATGCACCAAAATCAAGGCGCTGGCATTCAGCTCAAGCGCCCGCTTTGCAACCTCGCGGGGGTATACGGGGACATGGTCAACCGTCCCTTTGGCCTGCTCTTCGTCGGCTATAATGACGTTCTTGCGATCCAGATATAGCACGCGGAATTGCTCGGTCTCGCGATGGGCCATCACCGTGTGGCAATAATCCAAAAGAGCATCCCAGCTGGAAACAACATGTTGTTGCATGATTTTTGATCGGGCCATGCGGTGGGCCGCTGCCTCGAGTATCTTAAGCTCTACAATCACGGCATCCCCAATCCCCGGAATGTCGCGTAAACGTGCCTCGGGGGCGGTGATGACACGGTTAAAATCGCCAAAGCGGTTCATCAGCGCATTGGCAAGCGGTTTGACGTCGCGGCGTGGAATGGCGCGAAACAAGACCAGTTCCAGCAGTTCATAATCCGGCAGCGGATCGGCCCCGCCTTGCATAAACCGCGCCCGCAGCCGTTGGCGGTGATTGGCAATATAGGAGGGCTGCTTGCCCGAAACGGGCGTTGTTTGCACGGCCTCGTCCCGTAGAAACGGGAACACAGGGTCAGCAAACGAGGATATATTTTTCCGCATACCAGCACCATTTCGCAATAGTGGTTAGGATTGCGTTAATTTGCGCAGTATCACAGCGCGCGGCAGGGTCAGGTGGGGCAAGCGCCCCACCTTGTTGTTAGCCCTTCATCGTATCCCAAAAGGATTTAACCGACGAAAAGAAGCTGCTGGATTCCGGGTTGTTGTTCTCGGATTCCTTTTCGAACTCTTGCAGCAGTTCCTTTTGGCGACCGGTCAGGTTCACGGGTGTTTCGACGGCCAGTTCGATAATCATATCGCCTGCGCCACCGCCGCGCAGGGGCGGCATGCCCTTGCCACGCAACCGCATTTGACGGCCCGATTGGCTGCCTGCCGGGATTTGCACACGCCCGCGACCACCATCGATGGTGGGCACTTCGATGCTGCCACCCAAGGCTGCCGTGCTCATCGAGACGGGCACGCGGCAGAACAGGTTTGGGCCGTCACGTTCAAACAGCTTGTGATCCTGCACTTCGATAAAGATGTACAGATCGCCGGATGGACCGCCGCGCAAGCCGGCCTCGCCTTCGCCAGCAAGACGAATGCGCGTACCGGTTTCGACACCCGCGGGAATGTTTACAGACAGCGCGCGTTCTTTTTCAACGCGGCCTGCACCCCGGCAGGATTTGCATGGGTTTTTGACGATCTGACCCATGCCGGAACAAGTTGGACAGGTACGTTCAACCGTAAAGAAACCCTGCTGCGCCCGTACCTTACCCATACCTGAACAGGTGGGGCAGGTTGTGGGTTCAGCGCCGCCTTCTGCACCCGATCCTTTACAGGAATCACATGCAATTGACGTGGGTACGCTGATCGATTTTTGCATTCCCTTGAATGCTTCCTCGAGGGTGATGCCAAGGTTATAGCGCAGGTCAGCACCGCGCGCGGCACGGCGTCCACCGCCCCCGCCACCGCGTTGACCCATAAAGTCACCGAAAAGATCGTCGAACACGTCTGAAAAGGCAGACGAGAAATCGCCCTGACCGCCGCCATAACCACCGGGCCGCTGGCCGCCGCCCATGCCACCTTCGAAAGCGGCGTGACCATAGCGGTCATAGGCCGCTTTTTTCTCGGCGTTCTTTAGAACCTCATAGGCTTCGTTCGCTTCTTTGAACTGCGCCTCGGCTTTGGGATTGTCAGCATTGCGATCAGGGTGCAATTCCTTGGCTTTGGTACGATAGCCTTTTTTGATCTCGTCGGCGGATGCGCCTTTGGCAACGCCAAGTATCTCGTAATAATCACGTTTGGCCATGAATTAGCTCCTACGCTGAAACGTGACGGGCCGGCCCAGCAATCGGACCGGCCCCATCAGTGGTTTCAATGGCACACTTACGTGCGCTTGTTGTCGTCCAGATCTTCGAAGTCGGCATCAACGATGTCGTCATCGCCGTGGGGCTGGTCTGCCGCCTCGGCCACGTCTTCGTTGCTGTCCTGCGCGGCCTTATAGATGGCTTCGCCCAGTTTCATCGCAGCTTCCGATACGTTCTGAATGCCCGACTTGATCTTATCGACGTTGTCGGTTTCCAGCTCATCGTTCAGGGCCGCGATGGCCAGTTCGATTGCTTCGACGGTGGTTGGGTCAACCTTGTCAGCATGCTCTTCCAGCGACTTTTCGGTCGAGTGGATCAGCGATTCCGCTTGGTTTTTCGCTTCGATCAGCGCGCGACGTTCTTTGTCTGCATCGGCGTTGTCTTCGGCGTCTTTCACCATCTGTTCGATATCCGCGTCGGACAAACCACCAGAAGCCTGGATCGTGATCTTTTGCTCTTTGCCTGTGCCCTTATCCAGCGCGCCAACAGCAACGATACCGTTCGCGTCAATGTCAAAGGTCACTTCGATCTGGGGCATACCGCGTGGTGCTGGCGGGATGTTTTCCAGGTTAAAGGCACCAAGGATCTTGTTGTCCGCAGCCATTTCGCGTTCGCCTTGGAACACGCGGATGGTCACAGCATTCTGGTTGTCTTCGGCGGTCGAGAAGACCTGAGACTTTTTGGTCGGGATCGTGGTGTTACGATCGATCAAACGGGTGAATACGCCGCCCAATGTTTCGATACCCAGCGACAGCGGTGTCACGTCAAGCAGAACAACGTCTTTCACGTCGCCTTGCAGAACACCGGCCTGAATGGCCGCACCCATGGCAACAACCTCGTCAGGGTTCACACCCTTGTGCGGCTCTTTGCCGAAGAATTTGGTCACTTCTTCGATGACGCGCGGCATGCGGGTCATACCACCAACCAGAACGACTTCGTCGATCTCAGAGGCCGAGATACCAGCGTCTTTCAACGCGGCGGCACATGGCTTCATCGATGCTTTGATCAGGTCACCAACCAGCTGTTCCAGCTTGGAGCGGGTCAGTTTCATAACCATGTGCAACGGCGAACCGTCTTTGCCCATCGAAATGAACGGTTGGTTGATCTCTGTCTGGCTTGCGCTGGACAGTTCGATCTTGGCTTTTTCTGCCGCTTCTTTCAGGCGCTGAAGCGCCATCTTGTCTTTGGTCAGGTCAACGCCGTTGGACTTTTTGAATTCATCCGCAAGGTAGTTCACGATGCGCATGTCAAAGTCTTCACCGCCCAGGAACGTGTCCCCGTTGGTGGATTTAACTTCGAACAGACCATCGTCGATTTCCAGGATGGTTACGTCGAATGTACCACCACCAAGGTCATAGACCGCGATTGTTTGGGTTTCTTTTTTGTCCAGACCGTAGGCCAGGGCCGCCGCTGTCGGTTCGTTGATGATCCGCAGCACTTCGAGGCCGGCAATCTTGCCCGCGTCTTTGGTGGCCTGACGCTGGGCGTCGTTAAAGTATGCAGGCACAGTGATAACCGCTTGGTTAACTTCTTCGCCCAGATACGATTCAGCTGTTTCTTTCATCTTACCAAGGATGAACGCAGAGATTTGCGAAGGAGAGTATTTCTCGCCCTTGGCTTCGACCCATGCGTCGCCGTTGCCGCCGTCGATGACGTTGAACGGCAGGTTCTTTTTGTCCTTGGCCAGATCAGGGTCATCATTGCGACGACCGATCAGGCGCTTAACGCCGAAAATTGTGTTTTCTGGGTTTGTGACCGCTTGCCGTTTGGCAGGCTGGCCGACCAGACGTTCATCGTCGGTAAAGGCGACGATGGATGGTGTTGTACGTGCACCTTCCGCGTTTTCAATAACGCGAGGCTGGCTGCCGTCCATAATGGCGATACAGCTGTTGGTGGTTCCTAGGTCGATACCAATTACTTTGGCCATGATTTGATCCCTCATTGAGTTAAGGCGATGACACGAGACTAGGGCCCATTGTGGCGCCCGCGCCCCGATCTTTGTACGCTAAAGGCCGGATGCCGTCAGCGGTTCGATGGGTATATAAGGAGCAGTTCTGGACCCTGCAACCGTTGCATGAGAAAGGAATAGGAGAATCTGCGTGGATTTTTCCGTATTCGGGCTAGGAGAGGCAAATAAATGACGGTTTTGCGTTTGCGTGGCTTTGAAATCCACAAAGCGTTGCTTGATCCCGATGCGCAGCGGGCTGTGCTGGATGATGTGCGCAAGGTGGTCAAAGCGGCACCATTCTTTCGTCCTGTCACGCCGGGTGGGCAAAAAATGTCGGTCCGGATGACATCAGCCGGTAAATACGGCTGGATGACCGATGCGGATGGGTATCGCTATGCAGAGACGCATCCAAACGGTCAGGTCTGGCCCGCGATTCCGGATACCGTACTGGCGATTTGGGACCAATTGACAGGATTGGACCGCCAGCCCGAGTGTTGCCTGATCAATTACTATGCGGCTGATGCTAAAATGGGCATGCACCAAGATCGCGACGAGGCCGATTTCAGATGGCCTGTCGTGTCGGTTTCGCTGGGCGACGAGGCGATGTTTCGCATCGGCGGGCAAAAACGTGGCGGCAAAACCGACAGCGTTTGGCTGCAATCGGGGGATGTTGTTGTGATGGGGGGCGAGGCGCGGTTGAACCACCACGGTGTTGATCGCATCCGGGCAGGATCGTCCAAGCTGTTGCCCAAGGGCGGCCGGATCAACCTGACACTGCGGGTGGTGGAATAACCTAGCGGCGGGCGTTCCAGCTGGCCGAGGCATGCTTGCGCGTATAAAATTCGCCCATCAGGCCGATAACCATCAAAACCACACCCACCCAGACGGCATATTCCCAGTTACTATAGCGCGGGTTGTAATTGATAAACGCAAATCCGCGCGCCTGATCAATGATATGAAACAGCGGGTTCCAGTCAAACATCGTCAGCATAAAGGTGGGCAATGTATTTGCCAAAAACATCTTGCCTGACGCGATCATGTTGGCCCGTTGGTACAGGGACGTAAAAATGGTCGTGAACGAAGGGGCCCAGGGTTTGATCGCCAGCAAAACCATGCCCACCGCCACGCCGGTAAACCATGCAACCATCATCATACCAAACACGCCGGACCAGTCGTAGATATCCACCGGATTAAACGCGAGGTGATAAACAGACATAATCATCACCAGCGAAAGCATCTGAACATAAAGCGACCCCAACGCCGATGCTGCCAGCGCGATCATGGTTGTCATGGGCGCGTGTTGCATCATGGCGCTTGCTGGCCCTTCGGACCCGACCACCGCGGTCACAGTTTTGGTGTGCATCATATAAAGGAAAATGCCGCTCATGATGTAGATGACGAAATCACCCCGGATGGCCGAACCGCGCATCCCAAGGACCGTAAACATCACATAAAAAACGCCAACGAACATGACCGCCTGAAAGATGTTGATCCCGATGGCGGCAAACGCATTATTGTGCTGCTTGCGCACCTGTCGGACAACCGAATGATACACCAGTTCTGCCATGGACAGGGCAGCTGCAAATGGCCCTTGGGCAGTGCGTCTGGGTTGGAACATCTCAAAAGCCTCTATGCTTTAGGTCTTAGCACGGAATTCTTGCTGTTCCGTCAAACTGTAATCATAAGGGGTTTGCGTAAAGTAATCAACGAAACTCAGGGGATCGCGTCATTATGGATTATCAAAAACTGGTGACAGTTATGCGGCGTCTCTCGCTTGAAGCTGGCGACAAGATCATGGAGATCTACGGCCAGGATGATTTCGAGGTAAAGACCAAGTCGGACGAAAGCCCGGTCACCATCGCTGACGAAGCCGCAGACAAGATCATCTCGGATGGTTTGCGCGCTGCATTTCCCGATGTGATGCTGGTCACCGAAGAACAATCCGCCACACATACCGCCCGTGGCGATACGTTTTTGATCGTCGATCCGCTGGACGGCACCAAGGAATTCATTAACCGTCGGGGGGACTTCACCGTGAACATCGCCCTTGTCGAAGGGGGCGTGCCGACCCGTGGAGTCGTCTATGCGCCTGCGCGCGGGCGCATGTTCTTTACGCTGGCAGATGGCAGTGCGGTCGAAGAAAGCGGTGATTTCCCCAAGGGTGAAATCGGCCCAGTCACGGCGATAAAAGTCTCTAACCCGGATAATTCGGCGCTGATGGTGGTTGCATCGAAATCCCACCGCGATCAGGCGACCGATGATTACATCGCCAAGTACAAGGTGCAGGACATGAAGAGCGCGGGTTCGTCTTTGAAATTCTGCCTGATCGCGACGGGCGAGGCTGACTTGTACCCACGCGTCGGCCGCACGATGGAATGGGACACAGCCGCAGGCCACGCGGTATTGGCTGGCGCAGGCGGCGCGGTTGTCCGCTTTGATGATCTGACGCCGCTGAAATATGGCAAAGCCGATTTCGCCAACCCGTTCTTTATCGCCCACGCGCCCGGCGTAGACCTAAAGGCGTCCTGATGTCTGTTCTTATTGTCATTCCCGCCCGCTATGCATCGACCCGCTATCCGGCGAAACCTTTGGCGATGCTCAAAGGGGCTAGCGGCACATCCCGCAGTTTGATCGAACGCAGTTGGCGCGCCGCCTGCGAGGTGCAGGGCGTCGATAAGGTGGTTGTCGCAACCGACGACGACCGGATCAAAACCGCCGCCGAAGCCTTTGGTGCCGAGGTCGTCATGACCTCGGTCGATTGCGCCAACGGGACGGAACGTTGTGCCGAGGCGCACACGGTGCTGGGCGGCGGATATGACATCGTGGTGAACCTTCAGGGTGATGCGCCCCTGACGCCGCATTGGTTCGTCGAAAGCCTTGTACAGGGTCTGAAAGACGCCCCAAAAGCTGGTATTGCGACTCCCGTGCTGCGCTGTGATGGCGCTGCGTTGAACAGCCTGCTGGCCGACCGCAAAGCGGGCCGTGTCGGCGGAACAACATCGGTTTTTGCGGCCGATCATAGCGCGATGTACTTTTCGAAAGAGGTGGTGCCATTCACCTCGAAAACCTATGGCGATGCTGATCCGACACCGGTTTTTCACCATGTTGGTGTCTATGCCTATCGCCCCGATGCACTGGCCGCATACCCGTCGTGGCCCGTCGGCCCGCTCGAACAGCTCGAAGGGTTGGAGCAGCTTCGGTTCATGGAAAACAGCCACACGGTTCTGTGCGTCGAGGTCGAAGCCAAGGGCCGCCAGTTCTGGGAGCTGAACAACCCCGAAGACGTGCCCAAGATCGAGGCGATGATGGCGCAGATGGGTCTGGAATGACCGACCTGCCTGTCAGCGTTGTGATCGTCAGCCGTGGACGTCCACAATCGCTGGCACGCACGCTGACAGGCATTTCTCAACTGCAATACTGGAACTTCGAGGTCGTGGTGGTGGCGGACCCCGAGGGGATCGCGTCTGCCGCCGCTTTGCCCTTTTCCGATGACTTAAAGCTGGTGCCGTTTGACACGCCAAATATCTCGGCGGCGCGGAATCTGGGGCTTAGCCATTCTGCGGGCGAAATTATTGCCTTTATCGACGACGATGCTGTGCCCGAACCCATGTGGCTGCGCCATCTGGTGGCACCGGCCAGCCAAGGCGACGTCGCCGCGATGGGCGGGTATGTTCGGGGTCGCAACGGAATTTCGTTTCAGTGGAAAGCCGCCAGCCTAGATCAACACGGTATGCCCCAGCCGCTGACATTGGACACGGATCAAGCGACGGTTATGAGGCCGCCAAATACCCGCGCTGTTAAAACCGAAGGCACTAATATGGCGTTTAGGCGCGATGTGCTGGTTGATCTGGGCGGCTTTGATCCGGCATTTCATTATTTTCTGGATGAAACCGATCTGAACATGCGGCTGGCAAAGGCGGGATATGCCACGGCGATTGTCCCTCTGGCCGAGGTCCACCACGGATACGCAGAGAACCGCATGCGGACAGCGGCGCGGGTGCCGACCGACCTGTATGATATCGGGGCAAGTTGGGCGGTCTTCCAACGCAAACATGTGGCCGAGGACGCAAGGCCTGCTCAGTGGCGCAGCCTGCGGGGTGAACAACGCAAGAGGGTGCTAAGGTTTCTGCAATCCGGTCAGTTGGAACCCCGCGACTTTACGCAGCTGATGAAGCGGCTGGATCTGGGATATGCCGACGGACAACACCGAAAAGAGGTGCCAACCAAGTTGCCCAAACACGGGATTGACCCTTTCCGGCGGTTTTCCGCTGTGCCCAGACAGGCCAAAATGATCGTGAGCAGGCCGCTCACCGCTACCGTTGATCGAAATCGTGCGCTGCGCGAACTGGCAGCGGGTCACATTGTTACATTGCTCATTATTTCACCAACCGCGATTTTCCACCGACTTTCCTTCGCAAATGACGGATTGTGGGTGCAAGCAGGCGGGCTGTTCGGTAAGGTCGAGCGCACCGATAAGTTGATTAGCTTTGCGTCTAGGGTGAAAAAAGCAGAGCGCGAGATGCGACGCGTGGCTTTGCAAAGAGGTTTTCACCAATAGACGACACCAAGGTCCGTACTATATTAGAGCCAAGCTATTTAAACCAAACGGATATGGCATTCTGCTTTTTGCAAAACAAAGCCAATAACGGATAAGGAAGACTGCCGCATGGGCAAGAAGGTAACGAAAGCAATTTTCCCTGTGGCGGGTCTGGGAACGCGGTTTTTACCGGCGACCAAATCGGTGCCAAAGGAAATCATGACGTTGGTCGACCGCCCCCTGGTCCAATATGCGATTGATGAGGCCCGCGCGGCAGGAATCAAGGAATTCATCTTTGTCACTTCGCGCGGCAAAGGCGCTTTGGAAGATTACTTTGACCACTCTCCCGTGCTCGAGCAGGAACTGCGCTCAAAGGGTAAGACCGAGCTGTTGGAGATTTTGAAGAATACCAACATGGACAGTGGTGCGATTGCCTATATCCGCCAGCACAAGGCGTTGGGATTGGGGCACGCCGTTTGGTGCGCGCGCCGTCTGATTGGTGACGAACCTTTTGCGGTCATGTTGCCGGACGACGTGATTGCGGCCGATAAACCGTGCCTGCAACAAATGGTCGAAGCGTATAATGAAACCGGCGGTAACATGGTCGCCGCGATGGAGGTCGCCCCGGATCGCGTGTCGTCTTATGGTGTGCTGGATGTGGCCGACGATCAGGGTGAACTGGTCAAAATCCGCGGTATGGTTGAAAAGCCCAAAGCCGAAGATGCGCCATCGAACCTAGCTGTTATCGGCCGGTACATTCTGTCGCCCAACGTGCTGCGCAATCTTAACCAGCTTAAATCCGGATCGGGCGGTGAAATTCAGCTGACCGACGCCATCGCCGCCGAGCTGACGCAGGGCCACGATGTTTACGGATACAGGTTCAAGGGGCAACGTTTTGACTGCGGGTCGAAATCTGGCTTCTTGCAGGCCACCGTGTCCTTTGGTCTGGCCCGAGAAGACCTGCGCGGTGATCTGCACGGGTATTTGCAAGATATCATGAGCATCGATAAAACTGGCCATTAGGGTCTAGCAAAGGCAAGCTGATGGTTAATGTATTGGTGACAGGCGGCGCGGGCTATATCGGCTCACACGCTTGCAAGGCGCTTGCCGCTGCCGGGTTCACGCCGGTGACGTTTGATAACTTTGTCACCGGCTGGCGTGATGCGGTTAAATTTGGCCCGATGGTCCAAGGTGACCTGCTGAACCGGGCCGATATTGACGAAGCATTTGCTGAATACAAACCTGTGGCCGTGATGCATTTTGCAGCACTTAGCCAGGTGGGCGATAGCATGACGCAGCCGGGCCTTTACTGGCGCAACAACGTTCAAGGGTCGCTGAACCTGATCGAGGCAGCAGTCGCCGCCAATTGCAAAAACTTTGTATTTTCATCGACTTGCGCCACCTACGGTGACCACGATAACGTCGTTCTGGATGAAGACACTGTGCAGTTGCCGATCAACGCATATGGCGCCTCCAAACGCGCGATCGAAGACATCCTGCGCGATTTCGAGGTCGCACATGGCCTGAAAAATGTGATCTTTCGCTACTTTAACGTGGCAGGGGCCGATCCCGACGGCGAGGTCGGCGAATTTCACCAGCCCGAGACCCATCTTGTGCCGCTGATGTTGGATGCAATTGATGGCAAGCGGGATGCGTTAACCATCTTTGGCACCGATTACGACACGCCCGACGGCACATGTATTCGCGATTATGTGCATGTCTGCGACCTGATTGATGCGCATGTTCTGGGGCTGAGCTGGCTGCTGGATGGCAAACCCAGCCGCGTTTTCAACCTTGGCACGGGCACGGGTTTTTCAGTGCGCGAGGTGATTGATCGCAGCCGCGAGGTAACCAATCGCGCAGTCCCCATCAAAGAAGGCGCGCGGCGTCCGGGCGATTGCACCAAGCTAGTTTCAGGGTCTACCCGCGCCGCCGCAGAACTGGGATGGGCGCCAAAGCGGTCGACCATGTCGCAAATGATTTCTGACGCGTGGAGATGGCATCAAACTGGCCACTACAATTCATAATATGCCTGCCGCACGCTTGCTGGATGTCACGCGGACCTTGCGCCGCGCTGGACGTATGGCAACGGGTGTGGATCGGGTCGAACTGGCCTATCTGGCGCAGTTTCTGTCTGATGATACCCCGTGTTTCGGCCTTGCGCGCACGCCGCTTGGCTATCTGTTGCTGGACCGCGCTGGTTTGCAGGGCGTCCAAGACCGGATTGAAGGGCGCATTGATTGGGGTGCGCCTGATTTGCTGTCATGGTCGCTGCGCGGCAGGTCGACGGTTGGCAGGCGCGCCGAGGCGGATTTCAGGCGGCTCGCCATCACGCGCACTGCCGTTTGGCGCTTGCCGCGACTGATCGGAAAACTGCCGTTGCCGTGCCAGTATTTCAATGTGGGCCACAGCAATCTGTCGCGGCGCGTGTTATCGACCCTTAACGCCAGCGGGATCGGTATTAGCGTTCTTATTCATGATGTTATCCCGCTTGAATACCCGCAGTATCAACGCCCCGGATCGGTCGACCCGTTTCGAAAGAAACTGAAATGCGTGCAAGAATGGGCTGATCTGGTGATCTATAATTCAGCCGATACCAAGGCCCGAGCCGAGGCGCAGATGGCGGCATGGGGCAAAATACCAGCAAGCATTGTTGCGCATCTGGGGACAGTTCCCCCGCAACCTGACCCGTCGAAACTGCCGTCTGATCTGCCGCCGACAGAGCCATATTTCGTTACTGTCGGAACAATCGAGCCGCGCAAAAACCACAGATTTTTGCTGGATATATGGGATGAACTGGGCCCTGATGCGCCGCTTTTGCTGATCTGCGGTGGGCGCGGTTGGAATAATGACGCGGTGTTCTCGCGTCTTGATGCGATGGGGCCGGACAGTCGGGTACGTGAAATCTCAAACCTGTCTGATCCCGCTCTTGCGGCGCTGGTGCAAACCGCATCCGGCAGCCTGTTTCCCAGCTTCGCAGAAGGCTTTGGCCTGCCGCCGCTTGAGGCGCTGATGCTGAAAACGAGGGTCCTATGTAACGATCTGGGCGTTTTGCACGAGTTTTTGGGCGATATGCCTGTTTACGCAAGCGTTTCCGATCAGTATCAATGGACGAGGATCATAAAAGAATGGGCAAACACACCCGAATTGCAAGAAACCCCGACGGCGTTCCAAGGGCCGACGTGGAAAAACCATTTCAACATAGTGTTAAGTCCGAGAGCATAGGCTGTCCGCTCGTGGGCAACTCTGGTAAAGACAGTAGGCACACCCCGAGAATGAAGGGCGGTTTTTGGGTATAATTCAATCATATCGGCTTCGACTGCAGCGCAAGAGATGGCGCATTCGCGCGTTTCGTAAACGCCGCGAGCTAAAGCAGATTGTAAACCGCACCAACCAGATCAAGCCCGATGATATTTTGCTGTTTTGCACGCAGCGAAACGAGAAAATCCGCCTGCCGTATTTTCTGGATTATTACCGGAAAATGGGTGTCGGCCATTTCTTTTTCGTGGACAATGACAGCGACGATGGATCGGCTGAATATCTGGAACAGCAACCGGATGTGTCAGTATGGGGCGCGCGGGCGAGTTACAAGCGCGCACGTTTTGGGGCTGACTGGCTGAACTGGCTGCAGATGAAATATGCGCACGGGCATTGGACGCTGACGGTCGATCCAGATGAATTTCTGATCTACCCGTTTTGTGACACACGCCCTTTGCGTGCGTTGACCGATTGGTTGGACGCGTCTTCAATCAAATCCTTTTCTGCGATGTTGCTCGATATGTATCCAAAGGGGCGGTTGGACGAACAGCCCTACCAGTCCGGCCAGAACCCGATGGAAATCGCGTCTTGGTTCGACAGTGGAAACTATTCGATGTTCCGCAATTTCCGTTTCGCAAACCTGTGGATTCAGGGCGGTCCGCGCGCGCGGGTCTTCTTTAAGGATGATCCTGAAAAAGCGCCCGCTTTGAACAAGGTGCCGCTGGTCAAATGGGACCGGCGCTATGTCTATGTCAGTTCGACCCATATGCTGCTGCCACGTGGTTTGAATCAGGTCTACGATGAATGGGGCGGGGAAAAAGCATCGGGCGTGCTGTTGCATGCGAAATTCCTCGATACCTTCAGCGCCAAAGCCCTTGAGGAGCTTGAGCGCGGTCAGCACTATGCCGCGTCGGTCGAATACAAAGCCTATGCCGATAATTTGCAAACAGATCCCCAGCTTTGGTGCAAGTGGTCCGAGCGTTATATCAATTGGCGTCAGCTGGAAATTCTGGGCCTCATGTCCAAGGGGAACTGGGCGTGACCGTCGGCGTCGTCATGTTGGTGCACACGGCCCTTGGTCGTGCGGAGCAGGTCGCCCGCCATTGGTCGGCCGCCGGATGCCCCGTGGTGATCCATGTCGACAAAAGCGTGCCGCGCAAAGTTTATGATACCTTCGTAAATAGTCTGGCCGATGTGCCGGATGTGGCGTTTTGTAAACGGTTCCGGTGCGAATGGGGGACTTGGGGCATCGTCGCCGCATCGCAGGCCGGATCAGAGATGATTCTGGCCCAATTCGAAGATGTGCGCCACGTCTACCTTGCATCAGGGTCCTGCCTGCCGCTGCGCCCGGTCAAAGAGTTGGTTAACTATCTTGCCGCGCGGCCAAGGACGGATTTTATCGAAAGCGCCACAACCGCTGATGTCCCCTGGACTGTCGGTGGGCTGGACGAAGAACGTTTTACCATGCATTTTCCATTCTCTTGGAAAAAGCAGCGGTTTTTGTTTGATAAATCCGTCGCGATCCAGCGGACGCTAAACCTGAAACGCAAGCTGCCCAACGATATTGTCCCGCACATGGGCTCGCAATGGTGGTGTCTGACCCGCCAGACGTTGTCGGCGATCCTTCAAGACCCTGACCGCGGTGCATATGACCGCTATTTCCGTCATGTCTGGATTCCCGATGAAAGCTATTTCCAGACGCTATCGCGGCTATATTCGACCCAGATCGAAAGCCGGTCCCTGACGCTTTCCAAGTTCGACTTTCAGGGAAAGCCACATATTTTCTATGACGACCACTTGCAGCTTTTGCGGCGGTCGGATTGCTTTGTCGCGCGCAAGGTGTGGCCCTATGCTGATCGCCTGTACGACGCGTTTCTAACGGATGAAGATAACGCGCTAAGCAAGACCGAACCGAACCCCGGCAAGATCGACCGTATTTTCGCCAAAGCGGTCGAGCGCCGGACCCGCGGGCGTTCGGGTTTGTATATGCAAAGCCGGTTCCCGAACGAAGACTGGGAAAATGGCGTGACGGCTGCACCCTATTCCGTGTTTCAGGGCTTTGCCGAACTCTTTGATAACTTTGAGCCGTGGCTGGCAAAATCCACAGGGTCGCGCGTGCATGGCCATCTGTTTGCCCCCGATAGGGTTCACTATGCCGACAGCCAAACCGCGATCAACGGCGCGCTAAGCGACAGTGCGACGGTGCGCGATTACAATGCCAATGCGTTTCTGACGAACCTGATCTGGAACACACGCGGTGAACGTCAGTGTTTCCAATTCGGGCCGGGCGACAATCAGGATGTTTGCTGGCGGATCGCAAAAGACCCCAATGCGCAGGTTTCGGTGATCACCGGCGCGTGGTCCGTGCCCTTGTTCCGGTCAAACAAGGATTTCTCGGTCATTCGCCGGACGGCGGCCGCGTTGCAGAAGATCGAAAACGAACACATGAATATCCTCCGCTCGCCCTATACCAAGGCGCGGGTGCGGATCTGGAACATGGCCGAATTTATCGAGGCCCCGATGGAGCCGCTTCAGGGGATATTGGACGAGATCGGCCACGTGAAGCTGAAGCGCATATCCGAAGTGCCGCAAATGGTTGATCTTTCAGGGTTCGGGCAATTCTTGCAGAACCTCAAGAACCAAGGGATGCACCCACATCTGATGGGCGATTTCCCGGTTGAACGGGGGGTCGCTGCAACCCAACCGTCGCCCCGCAAGCCCTATTTGGTGAGATAGCGATGTCGCCCGATTTCAAAAGCTTTGTCGTCTTCGCCGAGATGCGGACCGGGTCAAATTTTTTGGAGGCGAACCTGAACGCGTTCGAGGGGATCAGCTGCCACGGAGAGGCGTTTAACCCGCATTTTATCGGCTATCCGAACGCCACTGATATCCTGGGCGTCGATCAGGAAACACGCGACACCGACCCCAATGCGCTGCTATCGGCCATCCGCAATACATCAACGGGGCTGGGCGGATTTCGCTATTTTCACGACCACGACCCTCGTGTTCTGGACACGCTGCTGACCGATGACAGTTGCGCCAAGGTTATTCTGACCCGAAACCCCGTCGACAGCTATGTCAGTTGGAAGATTGCCCGCGCCACCGGCCAGTGGAAGCTGACCGACATGAAGGCGCATAAAGCCGGCCAAGCCTTGTTTGATGAGGCAGAGTTTTCCGCCCATCTAGAGGCTTTGCAGGCGTTTCAATTGCTGTTGCTGAACCGTCTTCAGGTCTTGGGGCAAACTGCGTTCTATGTGGCCTATGAAGACCTGCAAAACGTCGATGTGATGAACGGGCTTGCACGGTTTCTGGGCGTGGACGAGACGTTGGATGGCTTGGACAAAAGCCTGAAAAAGCAAAATCCCGAACATATCTCGACCAAGGTCAGCAACTACGACGAAATGCTGGCGGCGCTTGGGCGGCTCGACCGTTTCGATCTGACCCGCACGCCGAATTTCGAGCCGCGCCGTGGGCCGGTGGTGCCATCGTATGTCGCCGCAGCTGACGCACCATTGCTGTATTTGCCCCTGCGCAGTGGGCCCGAACCGCAGGTTCTGGATTGGTTGGCTGCTGTCGATGGCGTTGGCCGCGACGATTTGCGCAGCAAGATGAACCAAAAGGACCTGCGCCATTGGAAACGGCGCAATGTGGGCCATCGCAGCTTTACCGTGCTGCGCCACCCTGTGGACCGTGCCCATGATGCGTTTTGCCGCCACATCGTAACGACGGGCAAGGGCAGCTATACCCAACTGCGGGCCAATCTGATCCGGCGCTATAAACTGCCCCTGCCCGAAGGGGAGCCGGATGCAAGCTATGACGCAGATGTACATCGGTCGGCGTTCAAGGCGTTCTTGGTTTTCCTCAAGGGGAACCTGAACGGGCAGACTGCTATTCGTGTCGATCAGGCGTGGTGTAGCCAAGCGCAGGCGTTGCAAGGCTTTGGCGAATTTGCCCTGCCGGACCGCATTATTCGGGAGGCCGATCTGGCGCATGATCTGGCCGAGTTGGCCGTATCCGTGGGGATATCGACGCCGCCGGCCATAGCGCCACGCCCCGCAACCACACCGTTTGATCTGTCAGTCATCTACGACGCCGAAACCGAGAAGCTCGCCTCGGACGCATATCAGCGCGATTATATGATGTTTGGTTTTGACAGCTGGCAATGATGCGGGCGCTAGGCCGCTTGCGTGGCCTGTGCTTCGGTCAGAATTGTGTACAGCGTTGCTGGCTCAGGGTTTGCCCGCAGCTTTGAGCAGACAGACGGATCGCGCAGCGTCCGCGATACCAACGCCAACGCCTTTAGATGTTCGACCCCGGCATTTTCGGGCGCGAATAGCGCAAATGCGATATCGACGGGCTGCCGGTCGACGGCATTGAAATCAATTGGTTTATCCAACAGAACGAATGCGCCTAAGACAGAATCCAAGCCTTCAAGCCGCGCATGCGGAAGGGCAACCCCGTGGCCAACGCCTGTCGGGCCAAGGGATTCGCGTGTTTGCAAGGCATCGATAACCGCACCTGAATCCAAATCATACGCGTGAAACGCCAGCTCACCAATATCATGGAGCAGGCGCTTCTTGCTTGATGCAGACGTCAGGACTTTGACCGCCGACGGCTTTAGGAGTGTCGCAAAATTCATTCTGCTCGCTCAGTTCTGGGCCGCCTTCATGCGATCCGTTGTGTTAGGACGGGTCGATCCAGCCGATGTTTCCGTCATCACGACGGTAAACAACGTTTACGCCTTCTTTACCCTCTTTGCGAAACACGACGACAGGTGATCCTGAAATCTCCATCTGCATCACGGCTTCTCCGACAGACAAGTTTGCGATCTTGGTCTGCATTTCGGCAATGATCATTGGTTGGAGAGTTTCGGGTTCCTGCGCATCTGAATCGCTTTCTGAGGCGAGGATATACGAGGATGCGCCGAAAAGTTCAACCGGCTCCGGTCTTTCACGGTGGTGATCTTTCAACCGACGCTTGTAGCGACGAAGTTGCTTCTCCATTTTGGCTGCGCAGGAATCAAAAGATCCATAAATATCAGTAGCATGAGCTTTTGCCGAAGCGGTCAGCCCAGTCGAGAGGTGAACTGTTGCCTCGCAAACGAATTCATGGCCGGACTTGGAAAAGATGACATTTGCATCCGTCGGGCGCTCTGCGTATTTTTTGACCGCTTCGCCCAGTTCCGTTTTCACATGAGTCTGCAGGGCGTCGCCGATGTCGATCTGTTTGCCACTGATTTGGTACCGCATATACTCTCCTTATTCATATCGTTCTGAACAACGTCACAAACCGCGAAAATTCGCGGTGTGGGGCGGGGTCAGATGCGGGTGAATGACGATCCGTTCAGATTGAATGCTATCGGCCCTTTGTTGCAAGGGTCAGATAGGACAAACATGGAACGTGGTGTCGCCATGTCCCCATTGAGCGCCCGAAAGGCACTGTTTGTCAAATGAATCTGGCAGGAAGTTGTGCGAAAATCAGCTGAGCAATTTCATCAAAAATTAAGAAATACGAAAATTGTCACCCAGATAGACGCGGCGCACGTTCTCGTTTTGAACGACTTCTGACGGGGTGCCAGACATCAGGACTTTGCCCTCGTGCAGGATATAGGCGCGATCCACGATCTCGAGGGTTTCGCGCACATTGTGATCGGTGATCAGCACACCAATGCCACGTTTTTTCAGATCAGCAACCAGATGCCTGATGTCATCAACCGAAATCGGGTCAACCCCGGCAAACGGTTCATCAAGCAAAAGGTATTTGGGATCAGCGGCCAGACAACGCGCAATTTCAACGCGGCGACGTTCGCCACCCGACAGGGCCAGCGCAGGGGCGCGGCGCAGATGTTCAATGGAAAATTCGGACAGCAATGCCTCAAGCCGTTCGCGGCGCTTGCGCACGTCTGGCACCGAAATATCCAAGATGGCCGAGATGTTATCCTGCACGCTCAACCCGCGAAAAATGCTCATCTCTTGGGGAAGATAGCCGATGCCCAGTTGCGCGCGGCGATACATCGGCAAGGTGGTGACATCCTTGCCGTCGATGGTGACGGTGCCGCCTTCGGGCATGACCAAACCGGCCACGGCATAAAATGTCGTCGTCTTGCCCGATCCGTTGGGCCCGAGCAAAGCAACGACTTCGCCGCGGTCCAGATGCATCGAAAAATCGCGGATCACGGTTTTCTTGCGATAGGACTTGCGCAGATGTTCAATCCGCAGACCGCCGCCGCCGTTTTCAATCGTCAATGGTGGGGTTGGCATCAGTTTTTGGTACCCGTTTGCAAGACTGTCTTAACGCGTCCCGTCATTTGCGCCGTGCCATCAGACAGATTGACGCTCATCTTGTCAGAGCTAAGCGCGTTGCGCCCCTGAACCAGTAAAACATTGCCAGACATGACGATCGTTCCGGTGTCGATATTGTAATCCGCACGATCCGATTCGGCGGCATCCGGGCCAGATACCAACGTTACGCCGCCTGTCGCTTCAAGCCGTGCAATACCTTCGGATTCAGCACGGTAAACGACCAGAACGCGCGCTGCCGTGAGCCGCATTTCACCCTGACCGATCAATACATTTCCGGAGAAAATCGCTGTATCCGTCGTCTGATCGACAGACAGATCGTCGGCTGTGATCTCAACCGGGAGGCCGGTATCCTGACGGATCGTCCCAAAGGCGACATTGGCCCCTTGGGCCGCCACGGATACGGCAGTGAATAGCAAAAATAGCGGCAGCAGAAGATATTTCACGCAGGTTACTCTATTAAAGGTTTCGGTTTATATATCAGCTTCACCCGATTTGTGAAAAACAATTGGGTGGCACCGCCGTTTTCTGTTTGTGACAGGGTCATCGAACCGGCCTCGAGGGTGCCTTCGGGGGCTGTGCCGTACACATGCCCGGGGGATTCGATGTCCAGCGACGATAGGCCGGATGTCATGAAATCACTTGTCAGGCGGTATCCGTTCGACGTCATGATCACCACGTCATTGGTTAATTGGGCACTGTTGCTGGTCAGGTCAATCTCGGCCTCGCCAGACTGAAGCCGATAGGTGGCACCTTGCGCCGTTTTAATGGTCACGCGGATATTTTCGGCTTTGTTCGCGCCAATTTTGCCTTCGGGTGTGGTCAGCACATCGGCATAGAATGTCAGCTCGTCCCCTTGCGCCGTTGATCCGGTAAAGAAGGGGGCCGTTATCTGTTGATCGCGCAGCCGCTCCTGGATCTCTTTTTCGGCGAACGGGATCGCTTCGCCGGGGTCAATGACGCGCGAGAGCAAGAACAAGGTCGACAGCAGCGCCAAGGCCGCGAGCGGGAACAGCACCTTTAGCCAGGACACTGTTCTGGTGTAGCGGTCACCCTTCACTTTGGTTAACCTAATCCGACGCGCAGGCAGTCGTGAATGTGGATCAGACCGGCTGGGATGTTTTTACCATCGGGTTCGACGACCAACAGGCATGTGATCTTGCGGGCGTTCATAATGGCGACCGCCTTTTCTGCCAGCGCATCGGGGGCGATTGTCACTGGTGTTGTTGTCATCACATCGCGCGTGGTCTTGGACATCAGACCGTCCAGATGACGGCCCAAATCGCCGCTGGTGATGATCCCGGCAAGTGTGCCAGCGGCGTCGGTCACGATGACCACACCGAATGATTTACTGCTCATCATCATCAACGCGTCAGACATCGGCGCATCGTCTTTGACCATAGGCAGGGCATCACCGCTGTGCATCAGATCGGCCACACGGCTAAGCCGCGCACCCAATTTGCCGCCGGGGTGGAATTCGCGGAAATGTTCGGCCGTAAAGGACCGGTTTTCCATCAGCGCAATCGCAACCGCATCGCCCATGGCCAGTGTCATGGTGGTGGATGTCGATGGCACAACGCCGGTGCCGCAGGCCTCGGCCAGTTGGGGCAGCAACAACACTACATCGCATTGCGCGCCAAGGCTGCTGCCCTCGCGGCTGGTGATACCAATCAAAGGAATGGAAAAGCGCCGCGAATAGGCGATCAGATTGGCCAGTTCAGGGGCCTCGCCGGAATTCGATATCGCCAACACCACATCATCGCCCGTAATCATGCCCAGATCGCCGTGGCTTGCCTCGGCGGGGTGGACGAATTGCGCAGGCGTGCCTGTGCTGGCGAGGGTCGCCGCGATCTTCTTGGCGATATGGCCGGATTTGCCGATACCGGTGACGATCACACGGCCACGGGTGGCGACCAACACGTCAATCGCCTGACGAAAACGATCATCCAGACTGTCAGCCAATGCCACCAGCGCGTCAGCCTCGGTGCGGATCACGCGCCGGGCAGTATCTAGGAATGGGGTGCTCATACGTGTGCAAAAATATCCGTGTCGGGCCAGCCTGCCAGATCTAGTTGGGCACGGGTGGGAAGAAAATCAAAACACGCTTGCGCGATGTCCATGCGATCTTCGCGCAAGAGCATCACGTTCAACGCATCGCGCAGCTTGTGCAGGTGCAAAACATCTGACGCGGCATAATCAATTTGCGCTTTGGTCAGCTTTGCCGCGCCCCAATCGCTGGATTGCTGCTGCTTGGAGATATCGACGCTCAGCAATTCTTGGCACAGCTTTGCCAGCCCGTGGCGGTCCGTATAGGTGCGCACAAGGCGGCTGGCAATCTTGGTACAATAGACGGGTGCGGCCTTGGCCCCGAACCGGTTCAGCATCGCGGCAATGTCGAAACGGCCAAAGTGAAACAGCTTGAGCACGTCAGGATTTTCCAGCAGCGCGCATAGATTGGGCGCGGTGGTCTGGTCCTTGGCAATCTGAACCAGATGCGCGCGGCCATCACCGCCAGAAAGCTGCACAACGCACAGCCGGTCCCGGTGCGGATGCAGGCCCATTGTCTCGCAATCAATCGCGACGATTGCACCCAGATCAAGGCCGTCTGGCAGGTCGTTTTGGTGAACTTTATGTGTCATGCCTTCCCTATATCGCCCTCGCGCGCTTTGGGAAAGCACCGCTTTTGGGCAAAGGTTAAGCGGTGGCAATCAGTGTCGGGTCAGGCCGTGGATAGCGCGCCAGCAGATCAGCGACCAGAATATGGGCTTTCAACCCGACCCAATCATCCCTGATCAACGGTTTTGGCAAGGCAGGGTGCTTGAGCGCAAGTCGCCGCCAGTTATGCACGATCAAACAGCGCAGCGTCGCGATTTCAAGCGGGGTCAGCGCATCTTGGGCGGGGAGGCTCTGTGCTGCATGGGCCAATGCCGCGTGCAGCTGGCTGTACCCTTCGGCCAGCGTTTGCGGCTCTAACTCGGCCTGCAGCCAATCAGCGGCGTCCACACCGGCTGTCACATAGGCATCTTTCGGCGGCGCGATATTCGCCGGGCCGACAAAGACACGGGGCTCGACTTGGGTGAACCCCTCCAGATCAAGGCCGTCGATATCTGCGGATTTCAGCAACACCATTTGCCAGTTTTGGCACAGCGCATCGGGGGGCGTGTAGATGCGCGCGCTTGCATCATCGGCTTGGGCGCGACCATCGGGGGTCAGGCTGTGCAGGCTGATGCGCCCCTGTTTTTCGGACGCGATCCAGTTGTCTTTGCGCAGGCGGTGCAGTGCAACGCGCGCGGCCTCGGGCCGTACGTCCATCGCGGCCATGATCGCAGATAATACAGGCCCGTCGATGACATCGCCCTCGCGTCGCGCAAGATCACCGAACAGGCTGATCATCAGGGACCAGACCCGCTGACCGCCAAGTTTTTTCAGCGCAGAGGTCGCATGGGCGAAGTCATCAGTAAGCATTCATCGTCAGCAGTTCATATTCGGCCACAGCGGCATCATCCTGATTGGTCAGGGTCACGTGCCAGCGTACCTCACCGTATTCATCATTACGAGGGGTCTTTGCCTTGACGCTAAGCCGTACCTTGATGCTGTCGCCCGCCTGAACGGGGGCCATAAAGCGCAGGTTGTCCAATCCGGTGTTCGCCAATACCGGGCCGGGATCGGGTTGCACAAACAGACCCGCGGCAAAGCTTAGCAGCAGATAGCCATGGGCGACACGACCGGGGAAGAACGGGTTTGCCTTGGCGGCGTCTTCGTCCATGTGGGCATAAAACGTATCGCCAGTGAAATGCGCAAAGGTTTCGATATCGTCCAGCGTGATGGTCCGGCTGGCGGAATTGAATGTCTCGCCCAGATCAAGATCGCCAAAGACCCGCGTGAACGGGTGATCGCAGTCGGATATCTCGGCAGCGCCCGGCACCCATTGTTTGCCAATGGCGGTCAGAATGTCGGGACTGCCCTGAATGGCGGTGCGCTGCATGTAATGCATGACGGCGCGAATGCCGCCCAATTCTTCGCCACCGCCCGCGCGGCCCGGCCCGCCATGCACCATATGGGGCAGGGGGGCACCGTGGCCTGTCGCTTCGGCCATGGATGTGCGGTTGTTGAAATAGAGCCGCCCGTGGAACGCACCGGCACCCATCGCCATCTGCCGCGCGATGTCTCCGTCGCTGGTGATGATCGAGGCGACCAATGACCCGTTGCCCTTGTTCAGCAGTTCGATTGCATGGGCAGTGTCGCGGTAGGGCATGATCGTTGAAACGGGGCCAAACGCTTCGGTGTCGTGAACGCGGACCGCGTTGTCAGGATCGGCGCAATGAAACAGCATCGGCGGGACGAAGGCCCCTTTTTCGCGGTCGGCCCCTTCGACGGCAAAGCTGTCGGGATCACCAAAAACACGCTCGGCCTCGGCCCCGATCAAAGCGGCCTTTTCCAGCACATCGCGGCGCTGGGATTGTGAGACTAACGCGCCCATTTTCGTGGTTTCCAACCGCGGATCACCGATGGTGACCTTGGCCAGCCGTGCAGAAATCGCGGCGATTGCTGCATCGATATGCGCCTCCGGCACCATGATCCGGCGAATGGCGGTACATTTCTGACCTGCTTTCGCGGTCATCTCGCGCTGGACCTCTTTCACGAACAGATCGAATTCGGGCGTTCCGGGGGCCGCATCAGACCCTAACACGGATGCATTCAGGCTGTCCTGCTCGGATGCGAACCTGACCGAGCGTTCCAACAGCACGGGATTACTGCGCAGTTTATTGGCGGTTTCGGCTGATCCGGTAAAGCTGACAACGTCCTGACAATCCAGATGGTCCAGCATATCGCCCAAACCGCCAGTCACCAACTGGATCGCGCCATCGGGCAGGATGCCGGACTGGATCATCAGGCGAAAACACGCCTCGGTCACATAGCAGGTCGCGGTCGCGGGTTTCACGATGGCAGGAACGCCGGCCAACAGGGTCGGGGCCAGCTTCTCTAGCATGCCCCAGACGGGAAAGTTGAACGCGTTGATATGTACGGCGACGCCTTGCAGTGGCGTACAGATATGTCGGCCCATAAACTGACCCGCGCGGCCCAATTGTTCCGGCGGACCATCCAGAAACACCTGATCGTCCGGCATCTCGCGGCGACCCTTGGCGGCGTAAACCTGCATGGTGCCGATACCGCCATCCACATCGATCATGTGATCCGATTGCGTGCCACCGGTGTCGAAACTCAGGTCATATAGGCTCTGTTTATGGTCTTTTAGGTAACCGGCAAGCGCCTTGAGCATCTTGGCACGGTCATGAAACGTCAGTTTGCGCAGCGCTGGGCCGCCAACGTCATGGGCGTAGGCAAGCATGGTCTGAATGTCCAAAGCGTCATTGCCTGCCTGCGCGATCACATCGCCGGTAATGGCGCTCGCGATACTGCGCGAACCGGCCCCCGGATTGATCCACTGACCGGCGGCAAAGCTTTGAATATCGCGCATAATGTGTTCCTTAGTGATGGTCGTAGTCGATGGAGAGTTTGTCGCTGATCGGGTAGCTCTGGCAGCTCAGACGATAGCCGCGTTCAACCTCGTAATCCTCCAAGGCGTGGTTCGACAGCATCTCGACCTCGCCCTCGGTGACCTTGCACATGCAGGTCGAACAGACACCCGCCTTGCAGGCAAACGGCGCATCAAGGTTGTTTTCCAACGCAGCCTCAAGCACGGACTGGCCTTTGGTCATGGTGAAACTGTGGGCGGCACCGTCGATGGTTACGGTCACTTGGGTCAGTGCTTGATCTTCGCTGCGCTTGGCCATTTCCTGCTTGGCCAGCCGCCCTTGCTGGCTTTCGCTGAACAGCTCGAATTTGATTTGATCAGGCTCTAACCCGTGGGTTTTTAGCGCTTCTGCAATGGCCAGCATCATCGGTTCCGGCCCGCAGATAAACGCGGTGTCGATGTTTTTGATGTCGATCCATGTTTCGAACAGGGCATCGCATTTGGCTTGGTCAATGCGGCCCGTAAACAGGTCGATATCCTGGCCGGATTCCAGCATATGGATCACGCTCAACCGCCCCATAAAGCGGTTCTTGAGGTCTTCGAGCTCTTCGCGGAACATAATCGTGTTCACAGCGCGGTTGGCATAGACCAACGTAAAAGTTGACTGCGGCTCGCGTTTCAGCACGGTTTTCAGGATCGACAGCACTGGCGTGATCCCCGACCCGCCCGCAAAGCCAAGGTAGTTTTTGGCCGTGTTAGGCTCTAATTCCGTGAAGAACTTGCCCTGTGGCGGCATCGCGTGCAGCGTATCGCCGACCTTGAGGGTTTCATTGGCAAAGGTCGAAAACGCCCCGCCATCCACGCGTTTGATCCCGACCTGCAACACGCCATCGTCCAACCCCGCACAGATCGAATAGTTGCGACGCAGTTCGGTGCCGTCGAAATCCTGTTTGAACGTCAGATATTGGCCTTGACTGAACGCAAAGGCATCGGCGTCCTCGGGCTTGAGCGTCAGCACCACAGCATCGCGGATCGTGTGGTGAATATCAGTCACTAATAAGGGGAGAAATTGGGCCATAGGTCAGATACACTTAAAATAATCGAAGGGTTCCAGACAGTCGGTACAGCGCCATTGCGCCTTGCAGGGGGTCGATCCGAACTGGCTGATCTTTTCCACATGCGTGGATTTGCAGCGGGGGCAGTGTTGTGGGCCACCTGCGGGTTGGGGCGGGGCGATCCCATAACCTTCAAGCTTGGCGCGGCCACTATCCGTCATCCAATCCGACGTCCAAGCAGGCGAAAGTTGCCGCTTTAGAGCCAGTTTTTCGATCCCATGCCCGCGCAGGGCGGTTTCGATATCAAGGTTGATGATCGTCGTGGCAGGACATCCCGAATAGGTGGGCGTTACCGTCACCTCAAGCGTATCATCCTGCCATTGCACGTCGCGGATGATTCCCAGATCGGTCAGGGATATGACAGGGATTTCAGGGTCTGGCACAGTGTCTAACCAGCCCCAAACAGTCTCTAACGTGGGTCTTTCGGCTACCATGTGGCATCCGGATAGGCGCGTTGCAGCCATTGCATTTGCGCCAGCATATGACCCAGATGTTCGGAATGCCGCTTGCCTGATTTACCACCCTTGTGGCCAAAATCATCCTGCGGCCTGACCAGCGTGGCGGCGGCGAAAACGTCGTCCAGCAGGGCATCATAGGCCGGGCGCAGGGATGCAGGATCGGGCGCAATACCCGCATCAAACATTGCGGCATCCACATCATCGGATACGAACATTTCCCCGACATAGGGCCACAATTTATCCAATGCGGCCTGCATCCGGTTGTGGCTTTCCTCGGTTCCGTCGCCCAGACCAATCACCGTGTCGGTGGCTCGTTCCAGATGATAGGTCACCTCTTTCGAGGATTTTTCAGCAATGGCGGCGACCTGTGCATTGCTGCTGCTCATCAGCGCCTTGAGCTGCAACAGGTGCCACGCATCAAACAGAAACTGCCGCATCATCGTTTGGCCGAAATCCCCGTTGGGCTGTTCGACCAGCAACAGATTGCGGAAATCCCAAACGTCGCGGTGAAACGCCAGCTTGTCGGCGTTGCGGCCTGCGCCCTCAACCTCTCCGGCCAGATCCAGCCACAGGGTTGTTTGCCCGATCAGATCAAGCGCCGTATTGGCCAGCGCGATGTCTTCCTCAAGCACGGGCGCGTGGCCGCACCATTCCGACACGCGATGGCCCAGCACCAAAGTGTTGTCGCCCATGCGGCACAGGTATTCAAAGAGGTGGTCGCTCACATTGCACCCACTTCGTCAGGGATATCAAAGAAAGTCGGGTGGCGATAAACCTTGTCATTGGCAGGCTCGTAAAGCGACCCTTTTTCCTCGGGCGAGGAGGCAGCGATGTCAGAGGCTTGGACGACCCAAATGCTGACGCCTTCGTTGCGGCGAGTGTACACATCGCGGGCGTTCTTGATCGCCATTTCGGCGTCAGGTGCGTGCAGTGATCCGACGTGGCGGTGGCTTAGCCCGTGTTGACCGCGAATGAAAATCTCGAACAGGGGCCATTCTTGTGTTGCGTTGGTCATGTCAAATTACTCCGCTGCCAGTTTCGCTGCGCGCTTTTTCGCGGCGTGGGCCATCAGCCCATCGCGCACCCAAGCACCATCATCCCACGCCTTGTTGCGCGCTTCGAGCCGTTCGGTGTTGCACGGGCCATTGCCGCGCAACACGTCAAAGAATTCATCCCAATCGGGCTGTGTGAAATCGTAATGTCCGCGTTCCTCGTTCCATTTCAGTTCGGGGTCGGGGACGGTCAGGCCCAGATATTCAGCCTGCGGAACGCATTCATCGACGAACTTCTGACGCAGTTCGTCATTGCTGTTCATCTTGATCTTCCACGCCATGGATTGCGCCGAATGGACCGAATTTTCGTCAGACGGGCCGAACATCATCAGTGCGGGCCCCCAGAAACGGTTCAACGCGTCCTGCGCCATCTTCTTCTGCGCCTCTGTGCCTTTGGCCATCTTCATCATGATGTCGTATCCTTGGCGCTGGTGGAAAGATTCCTCTTTGCAGATGCGCACCATGGCGCGGGCATATGGCCCGTAGGATGTGCGCTGCAATGGCACCTGATTCATGATCGCGGCACCGTCAACCAACCAGCCCACAGCGCCCATATCCGCCCATGTTAGGGTCGGATAATTGAAGATCGACGAATACTTCATCTTGCCCGACAGCAAGTCGCGGGTCAGTTGGTCGCGGGTGACGCCCAATGTTTCGGCGGCACAATAAAGGTACAGACCATGGCCTGCCTCGTCCTGCACTTTGGCCAGCAGGATCGCCTTGCGTTCCAGCGTGGGCGCACGGGTGATCCAGTTGCCCTCGGGCAGTTGGCCGACGATTTCAGAGTGGGCATGTTGGCCGATTTGCCGGATCAGGTTCTTGCGATACCCGTCCGGCATCCAGTCTTTCGGTTCAATCTTGCCGCCTGCATTAATCCGTTCCTGAAAGGCGCGCTCTTGCGGATCCATCTCGTCCAGAGATTTGACACCTTCGCCGGTGGATTTGATCATCTGTGCATACATCGTTCAGATCCTTTCAGGGGGATTTAACAGTTAGCTTGCGCGTTCAAGAATGATGGCGACCCCTTGGCCAACACCGACGCACATGGTGCACAAGGCATAGCGGCCGCCTGTGCGTTTCAGTTGCAGCGCGGCAGTCATGACCAACCGTGCGCCGGACATGCCCAGCGGGTGACCGATGGCAATCGCGCCGCCATTTGCGTTCACGTGCGGCGCGTCATCCGCGACCCCAAGGGCGCGCAGGGTGGCGATGCCTTGGCTGGCGAATGCCTCGTTCAGTTCGATTACGTCCATCTGGTCGATGGTCAGACCGGCGCGGGCCAGAACCTTTTGGCTGGCGGGTACAGGGCCAATACCCATCACACGCGGTTCAACACCGGCGGCTGAGATACCAACGACACGGGCAATCGGGGTCAGGCCGTGCAGGTTTGCAGCCGCCTCGGACGCCATCAGCATTGCTGCCGCACCGTCATTCACGCCAGACGCATTGCCGGCTGTGACTGTCAGGTCGGGGCCATTGATCGGGCGCAGTTTGGTCAGCGCCTCCATCGACGTGCCGGGTCGGGGATGTTCGTCGCGGTCAAAGACAATCGGATCGCCCTTGCGCTGCGGGATCGTCACTGGCGCGATTTCGTCCGCGAAAATACCGGCCTTGTCGGCGGCATCCCAACGATCCTGGCTGCGTTTGGCAAATGCGTCTTGATCGGCGCGGCTGATGTCATAGTCGGTCGCGACGTTGTCACCGGTTTCAGGCATCGATTCGACGCCGTATTTCGATTTCATCTTGGGGTTTACGAACCGCCAGCCGATGGTGGTGTCATAAACGGCATTATTGCGGGAAAACGCGGTTTCGGCCTTGGGCATTACAAACGGCGCGCGTGTCATGCTTTCAACGCCGCCAGCAATCGCCAGATCCATATCGCCCGCCTTGATTGCGCGGGCGGCGGCACCGACGGCATCCATGCCCGACGCGCACAAACGGTTGATCGTGGCACCTGGCACATCCACTGGCAGCCCAGCAAGCAATGCAGCCATACGCGCCACGTTACGGTTATCTTCGCCCGCTTGGTTGGCACAGCCAAAGATCACATCGTCCACCTTTGACCAATCCAGATCGGGGTGGCGTGCCATCAGCGCGGCGATTGGCACAGCTGCCAGATCATCGGCCCTAACCGATGACAAAGCCCCGCCAAAACGGCCAATGGGTGTGCGCTGCGCGTCACAAATGAAAGCGTCCATGAAAGTCTCCCTTGATTAATGAGCTTAGGGATAGTCGCGATTCGCCGCAACTTAAATGTTACTTAAACGGTAAATATTGTGATAATATGTAACACAATAAAAACGTCAATATAAGGCAGCATTCGCGCGGTCCCGGAAGGCCGGGGCCACGCGTTTAGGGTCGCTGGACGCGACGTAAGTATATGAAAGAAGGCAGGATAAGTGGCAGCCGCTTAATGCTGCGGCTTACATCTCGACGCCGTTTTGTGCTTTGATACCGTCGCGGAACGGATGCTTGACCAAGTTCATTTCAGTGACCAGATCGGCAGCTTCGATCAGTTCGGGCTTGGCGTTGCGGCCGGTCAGGCAAACATGGGTCATCGCCGGTTTTTGGTGCAGCAAGAAATCTACCACCTCGTCGATGTCCAGATAATCATAGCGCAGCGCGATGTTGATCTCGTCCAGCAGAACGAATTGGATTTCCGGGTCCAAGATTTGTTCTTTGGCGATCTTCCAGCCGTTTTGCGCGGCAGCGATGTCACGTTCGCGGTCTTGTGTTTCCCAAGTGAACCCTTCGCCCGACACGAAAAACCGGCATTCATCGGCAAAACGTTCGGTCAGGAACTTGCGCTCTCCGGTGACCCAATTGCCCTTGATGAACTGCACCACTGCGCAGGGCATACCATGCGCAATGCAGCGCATAATCATACCAAACCCCGAGGATGATTTTCCCTTGCCTGCACCGGTATGAACGATGATCAGACCCTTTTCGTCGGTCTTGGTCTGCATCATCTTATCGCGCGCGGTTTTAATTTTGCGCATCTTTTCGGTGTGGCGGGCGTTGATGTCCTCGGTCATTGGGTGTCCTCGTTCTTGACAAGTCTTATCGATTAGGACCATCTGCCCTTATGCTGGTTCCTGTGTAAACAGGTGAAAAGGGAATGTGTATCCGGTTTTGTACCGGCAAATACAGCCGCCCCCGCGACCGTGAACGGATTGAGGAGGATCAACGCCACTGGCCAAAGGCTGGGAAGGCAGATCCACCGTGGGCCACCGCCCGACAACCGTGAGCCGGGAGACCTGCCAGCACGAGATGCCAAGACCGGACGGGGTGTTCCGGTGTCGGGGTGTGTTCCGCGTGCCGGTTCGCCTCGTCATCAGACCCGCGTTCCATTTACCAGATGGGACCGAGGACCATGAAAGATACTGAACAAAACGCCGGAGGCGGGCAGCCAACACAGCTTTTGGTTTGTGTGAAATGTCGTCGCGGCCAAGAAGCGCCGGAAGACGACCGGCGGCCCGGCCAAGCGCTTTATGACCGGATCGTAGCGCTTGATCTGCCCGACGGGGTTCAGGTGGCCCCGGTTGAATGTCTGCAAAACTGCGATCACGGGTGCACCGTTGCCCTGCGCGGGGACAGCGACAAATGGACCTATGTTTTCGCCAATGTCGATGAAGCCGACCACCCCGAGATGATCTTGGACGGGGCCGCGCGCTATCATGCGACCCGGGATGGTCTGATCCCTTGGCGCGAACGCCCCGAACATTTCAAACGCAATTGCGTTGCCCGTATTCCCCCTCTTTCCCAACCGCTGGAGTCCTGAAATGACTGATTTTGCAAAATTGCCTGTAACCGTGATCACCGGCTTTCTGGGGTCTGGTAAAACAACATTGATCCGCAACCTGATGCAAAACCCCGGCGGCAAACGTCTGGCGATTATCGTCAACGAATTTGGCGACGTGGGTGTTGATGGTGATATCCTGAAAAGCTGCGCCATCCCCGACTGCCCCGAGGAAAACATTCTGGAGCTGGCGAATGGGTGCATTTGCTGCACCGTTGCCGATGATTTCATTCCCACAATCGAAGCTTTGATGGCGCTGAACCCGCGCCCCGATCACATCTTGATCGAAACCTCTGGTCTGGCATTGCCCAAGCCGCTTTTGAAAGCGTTTGACTGGCCTGATATCCGGTCGAAAATCACTGTTGATGGCGTTATTGCGCTGGCCGATGCCGAAGCCGTCGCAGCAGGTCGTTTCGCGCCCAATGTTGCAGCCGTTGATGCGCAGCGTCTCGCGGACGAAAGCATTGATCATGAAACGCCATTGTCCGAAGTCTTTGAAGATCAGATTTCCTGTGCCGATATCATTCTGCTGACCAAGCCTGATCTGGCTGGCCCCGAGGGCGTTGCCAAAGCCAAAGCATTGATCAATGCAGAAACGCCGCGCCCGTTGCCCATCATCGAGGTGGCCGAAGGTGTGGTTGATCCACGGATCATTCTGGGCCTTGAGGCCGCAGCAGAGGACGACATGGACGCCCGCCCCAGCCATCACGACGGGCATGATGATCACGAACATGACGATTTTGAATCAATTGTTGTGGATATTCCCGAACAGACCGATCCTGCCGCCTTGGTTGCGGCCATCGAAGGGTTGGCGCGTGACCACAACATTCTGCGGATCAAGGGATATGCCGCTGTAACCGGCAAGCCGATGCGCCTGTTGGTGCAAGCCGTCGGCGCGCGGGTGCGGCATCAATATGACCGGCCATGGGGCGCTGACGAGGCCCGTCAGGGCCGCCTTGTCGTGATTGCAGAGCATGATGATATCGCCCCCGATGTGATCCGCGCCGCCTTGGGTGCTGTGCAAAGCCAGGCCGCCGAGTAACCACATATGCATGTCATATTTCGGGAAAGCCATGGGTTGGAGGAGACCGACACACCAACAGATCTGGGGCAGGACGCCGCAGATTTGGTGGTGCTGTCGCTTTCTGATTCCGATCTGGGGGCCTTTGCCGAAGGGTGGCATCGTGGCGGCGGTGCCGAGGGGCGTCTGCCATCGTTGCGACTGGCAAATATCGCCGCGCTAAAGCATCCGCTGTCCGTCGATACCTATGTGGAAAATACGCTGTCTGGCGCGAAGGGCATATTGATCCGTCTGATTGGCGGGGTGCCCTATTGGCCCTACGGGCTGCAACAGATACGCGCGTTGGCGCAATCACGCGGGATCGCGCTGGCGGTGTTGCCTGCCGATGGTCGCCCCGATAGCCGTCTTGATGAAATGTCGACATTGCCTGTCTCGACGCTGCGCAGGTTATCGCATCTGTGCACAACCGGCGGGGTGGTCGCCGCGCAGGCCGCGCTGGCGCAATTGGCGCTGGCGGCAGGGTTATATGCGGGGCCTGTGCAGGGGGCCAAAGGATTGCCGCCTGTTGGCGCTTGGACCCCTGAAACCGGGCCCGCCTGCCCGTTGGTCGCACTGGGGCAACCCCCGGCATTGGCAGGGCGGTCCCGGATCGTGATCGTTTTCTATCGCTCGTATCTGGTGGCGGCTGACCTTGCGCCGATTACCGCGCTGTTTGACGCATTCCGCCAGCGCGGATGTGATGTGATCGCGTTGTTCGCCCCCTCGCTCAAGGCACCTGACGCGGCGGGTTGGCTGCGCAGGCAGATCGCGCAGCTGGCCCCCAGTGCCATCGTTAACGCCACCGCATTTTCCGGCAAGGGCGACGATGGTAGTTCACCCCTTGATGCCGGCGGCGTGCCGGTGTTTCAGGTGGCGCTGGCCACCTCGACCCGCGACGCATGGCAGGAAGCCGAACGCGGTTTATCCCCTGCCGACCTTGCGATGCATGTTGTCCTGCCCGAGGTCGACGGCCGTATTCTGGCCGGTGTCGCGTCGTTCAAACAACCGGGCCTGCGCGATGACCATCTGCAATTTTCCCGCTACGCCCATCAGCCCGACCCCCGCCGGATTACCGCGATTGTCGGGCGCGTCATGGGCTGGCTTGATCTGGCCGCCAAGCCACCGCAGGCGCGACATGTGGCGTTGGTCCTGTCGACCTATCCGGGCAAGGATTGGAATATGGGCCATGCGGTTGGTCTGGATGCGCCCCAATCGGCCACCGCCATTCTGGAAGACCTGACCGCTGCCGGATATCAGACCGGATCGCCGCAAGAACCTGCCGAACCTTCGTTGCAAGACGCCTTGCTGGCCCGCAGCGCCCGCTGGCCATTGGACGATTACAAAGCCGCGTTGGCGCGCCTGCCGCAGCAAATGGTCGATGATCTTGAGGAGGCTTGGGGCAGCCCCGAGGCCGACCCTGACATTAAAGACGGCGCATTTTGCTTTGCCGCCGTTCAGCGCGGGCATGTCGTGACGGCACTGCAACCCGAACGCGGCAGCACTCAGGGGCGCGAGGACAGTTATCATGATCTGTCGCGGGTGCCGCGCCATGCCTATGTCGCCTTTTATCTGTGGCTGCAGCAGGAATGTGATGCGCTGATCCATATCGGTGCCCATGGCACGCTGGAATGGCTGCCGGGTAAATCTGTGGCGCTGTCGGACGCATGTTGGCCCGAAGCGCTGACGGGATCGCTGCCGGTGATCTATCCGTTTATTGTCAACGATCCGGGCGAGGCAGCGCAGGCGAAACGGCGCATTGGGGCTGTGACGCTGGGCCATATCCCGCCGCCGATGCAGGTCAGTGAAACACCGGACCGTTTGGCGCGGCTCGAGGCATTGCTGGATGAATTTTCGAACGCGGACGGGCTGGACCCGCGCCGCCGTGACAGGTTGCAGGGTGATATCCGCGCCGAAGCACAGGCGCAGGGTGTCGAAGCCGATCTGGGGCTGGATGACGCGTCGTGCAGCGCCGAGGCGATTGGCCGGATTGACCGCTTTGTCTGTGATATCAAGGAAAGCCAGTTCGGCGTTGGTCTGCACATCTGGGGCCGCCCGCCTGCAAGTGTTACGGCGTTTGCGACTGAAAGCTCGGTTCAGGGGGAACGCCGCGCGCTTTTGGATGCGCTGGACGGGCGGCGCATTGCCCCCGGCCCGTCAGGATCACCCTATCGCGGGCGGCGCGATGTACTGCCCACCGGGCGCAACCTGTTCACGACCGATCCGCGCGCGGTGCCCACGCGGGCGGCTTATGCCCAAGGTGTGGTGCTGGCGCAGGAACTGGTGCGCCGGCATTTACAAGACGAAGGCGACTGGCCGCGCGGCGTGATCGTTGATTTGTGGGGGTCGGCCACCATGCGCACCGCAGGCGAGGAATTCGCCATGGCGCTGGCGTTGCTTGGGGTACGCCCGATCTGGGACGCGGGATCAGAGCGCGTTTCCGGGATCGAGGTTCTGCCGATTGCCGAGCTGGACCGCCCGCGCGTTGACGTGACGCTGCGGGTGTCTGGCCTGTTCCGCGATGTGTTTCCGACGTTGTCCGCGCTTTATGCGCAAGCGGTGCGCGCCCTTGCCACCCGCGAAGAGGCGCTGGATTGGAACCCGTTTGCCGGGCGTGCCGATCTTGCCCGTGTGTACGGGCCTGCGCCGGGCCAGTTCGGGTTCGGCATGGGGGCCGCGCTGGAAACCTATGACGATGCCAGCAGGCGCGCGGCGGGGGAGGCATGGCTAAAGGCCAGCAGTTGGGCGCTGGATGGCGACGCGGCCGTGCAAGACCCCAGCGGGATCGCGAGCCGCGTGGCGGGTGCTGACAGTTTTGTCCACCTTCAGGATTTGCCGGAAACCGATCTGTTGCTTGCCAGCGATTACGCCACCCACGAGGCAGGCTTTGCCGCAGCTCAGCGGGTCACCGGCGGGCAGGCCAAGCTGTATCATCTGGACAATACCGACCCCGATCACCCCCGTGCGCGGGGCCTGACCGAAGAAATCGCCCGCGTCGTTCATGCTCGTGCGGCGCATCCCGGCTGGATTGCGGGGATGAAGCAGCACGGGTTTCGCGGCGCCGCCGAGATGGCGGCGACCTTGGATCATATGGCCAGCTTTGCCCATTTAGCGGGGGCGGTACCGCCGCATTTGTTTGATTTGTACCATGATGCCACCTTGGGCGATCCTGAAACCGATGACTTCTTGCGTGATGCGAACCCGCAGGCCCATGCGGCGATGCAGGCGCGGTTTGCAGCCTTGCTGCAGGCCGGGCTATGGCAAACGCGGCGCAATTCGGTGTTGGCAGGTCTGGAGGCATTGCCGTGACCCAAGCGCCCATGGTCAAAGGTTGGTGCCCCGGTGCCTATCAGCCAATGATGGCAGCCGATGGGCTGGTCATGCGGGTGCGGCCTAAACTGGCGCGGCTTACCGTGGATCAGGCGGCGGGGCTGTGTGATATCGCCCTGCGCTATGGGTCGGGCCATATTGATCTGACCAACCGTGCTAACCTGCAAATACGCGGTGTGGCCGAGGCCGATCATGACGCCGTTTTGATGGGGTTGGGCGGGCTTGGCCTGCTGGACGAAGACCCCGCGATGGAACGTCGCCGAAATATCCTGGTCGCGCCATTTTGGAAAACCGGCGATACGACGGCGACCCTGACCGCGCAGCTGTTGTCCTGTTTGGGGGAATTGCCGGACTTGCCAACCAAGGTGGGTTTTGCCGTTGATTGTGATCCCGCTGGCCCGTTGCTGACCGATGACCCCGCCGACATACGGCTGGAACAAGCCGACGATGGTCTGATCCTGCGGGCCGATGGCTGTGCCGCTGGCCGCCCCGTTACCATGCAAACCGCGATCCCTGCGTTGATCGAAATGGCGGTTTGGTTGGCGGATCATGTCACACCGCAGGCCCGTCGCATGGCGGCTGTTGTGGCTGACACCCCCTTGCCCACGGCGTGGGCGGTTAAGCCCCCTTTGACACCACAGGCCCGCCCGCACTTGGGCACCACTTTCGGTGGGCCCTTGATCGGTGCGCCGTTTGGACAAATCGATGCGCGCGCCTTGGTGCGGGTGCTTGGCGATGCGCAGGGGCTGCGGGTTACACCATGGCGGGCTTTTGTGCTTGAAGGGGCGGCACCGCCCGACGATCCCGCCTTTGTCACCACCGCAGGTGATCCGTTGATGCGCGTTGATGCCTGCCCGGGCGCGCCGCTTTGTGCGTCAGCCAGTGTGGAAACCCGCGATCTGGCGCGGCGACTGGCACCGATGGTTACGGGCAGCTTGCATGTGTCGGGCTGCGCCAAAGGCTGTGCGCGGGCGCGGCCGGCTGACCTTACCCTCGTCGGGCGGGACGGGACATTTGATCTTGTGCGGGGGGGCCACGCAGGTGATACCCCCCTTAAAACAGGGCTAAGCCCTGATAAATTGCTGACCGGAGAATTCTGAAACCTCATGTCTTACAGCTATGAAATGGATGGCGCGGCCATCTACAAACAATCCTTTGCCATGATCCGCGCCGAGGCCGATCTGGACGCGTTTTCACCCCAAGAAGAACCCATCGTCGTGCGCATGATCCATGCCTGCGGGATGGTCGGGCTGGAAAAACACGTGCGCCTGTCGCCGGGTTTTGCCGATGCGGCGCGGGCGGCTTTGGCGAATGGCGCACCGATCCTGTGCGATGCGCGCATGGTGTCAGAAGGGGTGACCCGCACCCGCCTGCCCGCAGATAATCAGGTAATTTGCACGCTGCATGACAGCGCCGTGAAAGATATGGCAGCGCAGATGGGCAACACCCGCTCTGCTGCCGCGCTTGAACTGTGGCGGCCCCATCTGGCGGGTGCGCTGGTCGCAATCGGGAACGCGCCCACCGCGCTGTTTCATCTGCTGAACATGCTCGAAGACCCCGATTGCCCGCGTCCGGCGGCGATCATCGGCTGTCCTGTCGGCTTTGTCGGCGCGCGTGAAAGCAAGGATGCCCTGTGGGCGGATCAACCCGTGCCCAGTTGCATTGTCGAAGGGCGTTTGGGTGGCAGTGCCATCACCGTCGCAGCGGTCAATGCAATCGCGAGCTATGCCGAATGAGCGTCGGCACGGTTCATGGTGTCGGCCTTGGCCCCGGCGATCCGGATCTGATGAGCCTGCGCGCCCATCGTTTGCTGACTGGCGCGCGTCATGTCGCGTTTTTCCGCAAGGCGGGGCGCGACGGGCAGGCCCGCAAGATCATCAACGGATTGCTGCGTCCTGATGTGGTCGAATTCGCGATGGAATATCCCGTTACCACGGAAATTCCGCTGACCGACCCGCGCTATAATGAAATCCTGTCCGGCTTTTATGCGGACTGCGCCGCGCATCTGCGCGGGCTGGCAGAGGGCGGCGAAGATGTTGTGGTGCTCAGCGAGGGCGACCCGTTCTTTTATGGATCGTTCATGCATGTCTATACGCGTTTGCGCGATCACGTGCCGGTTCAGGTCGTGCCTGCCATCACCGGTATGTCTGCCGCGTGGACAGCCACCGGCGCGCCGATCACGTGGGGCGATGATATCCTGACCGTGCTGATGGGCACCTTGAACGCAGAAGAGTTGACAGAGCGGATGAAGACCACCGATGCGCTGGTGGTGATGAAAATCGGGCGTAACATCGACAAGGTTCGCGGCGCGCTAAAGGCGGCGGGCAAATATGACGATGCGTGGCTGGTCGAATATGCCAGCATGCCGGGCCAGACCGTGCAGCGCCTGTCAGAGGCGGAGGACCGCGTGACGCCGTATTTTTCCATCATTGTCGTGCATGGGCAGGGGCGAAGGCCATGACGGGTTGGGTCAAAATCGTCGGGCTTGGCCCCGGAGCGGATGATCTGGTCACCCCGCAGGTGGCGGACGCCTTGGCCCAAGCCACGGATGTGATCGGCTATATTCCTTATGTCGCGCGTGTCGCAGCGCGCCCGGGCCTCACCCTGCACCCTAGTGATAACCGGGTTGAGCTGGACAGGGCGGCCCACGCATTGACCTTGGCAGCAGACGGGCAGCGCGTTGTGGTGGTGTCGTCGGGTGATCCGGGGGTTTTCGCCATGGCCTCGGCCGTCTTCGAGGCGCTTGAGGACGGGCCGGCTGAATGGCGTGAGCAAAAAATCGACGTGCTGCCGGGGATCACAGCAATGCTTGCTGCCGCCGCGCGGGCTGGTGCGCCCTTGGGGCATGATTTTTGCGCCATCAACCTGAGTGATAACCTCAAGCCGTGGGATCTGATCGAAAAACGTCTGCGTTTGGCGGTCGAGGGCGATTTCGCCATGGCGTTTTACAACCCACGGTCAAAATCGCGGCCCGATGGCTTTGTGCGCACGCTTGAGGTGTTGAACGAGGCGTGCGGCGATGCGCGGCCCATCATCTTTGCGCGGGCGGTGTCGACACCGGATGAAAATATTCGCGTTGTGGCGTTGCCCGATGCCCGGCCTGAAATGGCCGATATGCGCACAGTTGTTATTGTCGGCGCGTCAAATACGCGGGTGATTGAAGGGCCGGACGGACCTATCGTTTATACCCCCAGATCGGTCTTGCCATGATTGATCCAGTCCAGAACCGCAGCCACATCATGGGCCTCGTGGCGGCTGGGCAATGCGGGTCGATCGATCATGATTACAGGGATTCCAAGGGTACGGGCGGCCAACAGCTTGGCCTGCGCGCCGGTACCACCAGAGTTTTTGGAAACGGCACGGGTGATGCCGTGACTGCGCATCAGCGCAAGATCACCCTCGGCGGTAAAGGGGCCGCGATCCAGCACGATCTTATGATCGGGAAAGGGCAAAGGCCCGTCGGGCGCATCAATCAGGCGCAGCAGATAGAAATGCTGCGGGTTGGGCGCGAATTCAGCCAGATGCATCCGCCCGACGGCCAGAAAGATACGCTCAGGCGGCCCGTTCAGCGCGGCAACGGCACCTTTGATGTCGGGCACGTGGGTCCAGTTGTCTTGTGCGGTTGCCTGCCACGGCGCGCGGGTCAGCGCGATCAGCGGTGTGCCGGTTTGCGTGCTGGCGATAACGGCGTTGTGGCTCATTTGCGCGGCAAAGGGATGCGTCGCGTCAATCACGTGGGTGATGCCGTTATCGTTGATGTACCGCGCCAGCCCTTCAGCGCCGCCAAACCCGCCAGAGCGTTGCGGCAACGGTTGGCGGATTGGTCTCGCAACACGGCCCGCCAGCGATACGGTGCCGGACAGCCCCACGCGGTGCATCGCGTTGCACAGGGCTGTGGCCTCGGTCGTGCCGCCCAGGATCAGGGGGTTGATGTGCATGGCTGACTCGCTTTGGTTGACCATCATTGGACTGGGTGAAGATGGCGCAGATGGCCTTGGCTCTGCAAGCCTTGCGGCGTTGGCAGAGGCAGAAATCGTCATGGGTGCGGCGCGCCATCTGGATTTACTGCCCAAGGTGCAAGCCGAACGGATCGTTTGGCCCGTGCCCTTTGCCGATGGGATTGAACAATTGCTGGCGCTGCGCGGTCGGCAGGTGGTGATGCTGGCGTCGGGTGATCCGTTCTGGTTCGGTGCGGGCAGTAGCATGATGCGCCACCTTGGCCCGGATGAATGGCGGGCCTTGCCGGGCATATCGACGTTTTCACTGGCGGCAAGCGCGATGGGTTGGCCGCTTGAGACCACGACATGTTTCGGCCTGCATGCGGTCCCTTTGACCCGGCTGCGTCCGGCCCTTGCCCAAGACGTACGTCTGATTGTGCTGCTGCGCGATGGGGCTGCGGTTACGGCGCTGGGCGATTACCTGACAACACAGGGTTGGGGCGCTTCAAATGTTAGCGTTCTTGAGGCGCTGGGCGGACCGCGCGCGCGTCGCAGTGATCTGACCGCAGCCGATTTGGGCGGCGCTGAATTCGGGCATCCTGTCTGCGCCGCTGTGCATGTTTCGGGCGGTGGTGTTCCGCTGCCGCTTGCCAGTGGCCGACCGGATGAATTCTTTGACAGCGACGGCACCATGACGAAACGGCCCGTGCGCGCGCTGACCTTGTCGGCGCTGGCACCGCGCCCGTTTCAACATCTGTGGGACATTGGCAGTGGGTCCGGTTCGATCGCTATTGAATGGCTGCTGAGCGACCCAAGCCTAAGCGCCACAGCGATCGAGTTAGACCCCACGCGCGCCGAGCGGATTGTGTCAAACGCTGCCGCCCTCGGGGTGGACCGCCTGACGGTGGTCGAAGGTGCTGCGCCGGATGTTTTGGCACCACTTCCGATGCCCGACACTGTTTTCGTGGGCGGCGGGCTGTCGGCGTCACTGCTGGACTGGATCTACGATAACGTACCATCCGGCACGCGGCTGGTGGCAAATGCCGTGACGCTGGAAAGCGAAACGCTGTTGATGCAGGCGCAATCGGTGCGTGGTGGTGATCTGCTGCGGATTGAACTGGCCCAAGCGGCACCGCTGGGCACAAGGCGCGGCTGGAAATCCAGCTACCCCATCGTGCAATGGAGCGTGATATTATGATCGTTGCAGGTTTCGGGTTTCGCAAATCGGCTGACGTGACCAGCCTGCGCAGTGCCCTTGCGCTGTATGATGTCGCACCCGATCTGATTGCCACGGCGGCGGCTAAAGCCGGTGATAAACCCTTTGCCGATCTGGCGCGGGCGCTTGGCGTGCCTGCCGATGCCGTGCCGCCTGAACGACTGACCACGCAACCGGTGCTGACCCGCTCGGCGGCATCACAGAAAACCTATGGCACCGGCAGCGTCGCCGAAGCGGCGGCCCTTGCGGCGGCCGGACCGGGCGCACGTTTGCTAGGCACCCGCTTGATTTCACCTGACACGTTGGCAACCTGCGCCATCGCTATTGGAGACCCAATATGACCATTCATTTCATCGGCGCTGGACCCGGCGCACCCGATCTGTTGACCCTGCGCGGGCGCGATATCATCGCATCCTGCCCTGTGTGCCTTTATGCCGGATCGCTGGTGCCAGAGGCGATACTGGATCATTGTCCCGAGGGGGCGACGATCATTAACACTGCATCGCTGGATCTGGATGCGATTGTCGCACATATGCAAACTGCCCATGCCGCTGGGCAGGACGTGGCAAGGCTGCATTCGGGGGATTTGTCGGTCTGGTCTGCCATGGGCGAACAGATGCGCCGTTTGCGTGCGCTGGAAATCCCCGTTTCCGTGACACCGGGTGTGCCGTCCTTTGCCGCAGCTGCTGCTGCCCTTGGCACCGAATTGACCCTGCCGGGACTGGCGCAATCTGTTGTGCTGACCCGCACACCGGGCCGCGCATCAAGCATGCCAAAGGGCGAGACGCTGACCAATTTCGCAGCAACGGGTGCGACGCTGGCCATTCATCTTTCGGTGCAAAATATAGCGTCTGTTACCGCCGATCTGACCCCGGCCTATGGCACTGATTGTCCGGTCGCCGTGGTCTACCGCGCAAGCTGGCCGGATCAGCAGATTATTCGCGGTACGCTGGCGGATATCGGTGGGCGGCTTGGCGCGGACATTACCCGCACAGCATTGATCCTTGTCGGGCCTGCGCTAGCGGGCGAAGGGTTCGACGAAAGCTGCCTGTATTCTGTGGATTATGACCGGCGCTATCGCCCGCAAACGGCCGATAGCCCGTGGGCAGGTTGGAGCGAAGGCGATGACTGATACCGCAGGTTTCCCACCCGGCCTGATGATATCGGCCCCGTCTTCGGGAACGGGCAAAACAACGGTGATGCTGGGTCTTTTGCGCGCCTTGTCCGAGGACGGGCTGACTGTGCAGCCTTATAAATCCGGCCCCGATTACATCGACCCCGCGTTCCACCGCGCCGCCTGCGGGCGGGCGTCGTTCAATATGGACACATGGGCCATGGGGCCGAATTTGCTGGGTGCGGTTGCGGCGCAAGCCCAAGGTGCCGATATCTGCATCGCCGAAGGGTCCATGGGCCTGTATGACGGTGTTGCAACGCGCGGGCAGATCGGATTTGGCAGCAGTTCCGAAACAGCCGCGCGCATGGGATGGCCGGTTATTCTGGTGGTTGACGTCAGTGGGCAGGCACAGTCGGCCGCGGCAACGGCATTGGGATTCAAGACCTATATGCCCGATCTGCCCTTTGCTGGTGTGATTTTGAACAGGGTCGCATCGCCACGCCACGAACGGTTGGCCCGACTGGGGATGGAGAAAGCAGGCCTGACGGTATTGGGCGCTTTGCCCCGGCGTGGCGATCTTGCCCTGCCCGAACGCCATCTCGGTCTGATCCAGGCGGTCGAACATCCCGACCTTGAAGAAGCAATCAAAGGTTACGCCAATTTCCTGCGGGACCATATCGATCTGGCGGCGATCCGCGCTGCGGCTGCTGGCAAGCCGGGGCTGGCGCGCGCGTTCAATCTGCCCAAGCCGCCCGCGCAACGCATTGCCTTGGCACAAGATGCGGCGTTCTCGTTTACCTATCCGCATTTGCTGGAAGGCTGGCGCGCTGCGGGTGCCGAGATATTGCCGTTCTCGCCCTTGGCCGACGAAGCCCCTGATGCCAGTGCCGATCTGGTCTGGCTGCCGGGGGGATACCCGGAATTGCACGCCGGACGTCTGGCCAGCGCCGACCGTTTCCGCGCCGGACTGATAAAACACGCGCAAGACCGCCCCATTCATGGCGAATGCGGTGGGTACATGGCGCTTGGCGCTGCGTTGATCGACAAAGACGGGATATCGCACCAGATGGCGGGGCTTTTGGGGCTGGTGACCAGCTATGAAAAGCGCAAGTTCCACTTGGGTTATCGGCGCGTTGAACTTGTCGCCGGGATGCCGGGGTTTGACACAGGTGACAAGCTGTTCGGGCATGAATTCCACTATTCGACGATCCTTGAACAGCCCGATGCGCCGCTGGCCAAAGTGTCGGATGCTGATGGCAACCCTGTGCCGGAAACCGGATCGCAAAACGGGCATGTGACGGGCACGTTCTTCCACCTGATTACGCCACAAGAGGCCTCAACATGACCGGATTTGTCAGCTTTGTCGGATCGGGTCCGGGGGATCCGGAGCTGTTGACGTTAAAGGCCGTTGACCGGTTGAAACGCGCCGACGCTGTTTTGTTCGATGACCTAAGCGCCGGGCCGATCCTTGAATATGCGCGCAACGGCGCGGATCTGATCGGTGTGGGCAAACGTGCCGGGAGGGCATCGCCCAAGCAGGATCACGTCAGCCGTCTTTTGGTGGATTACGCGCAAATCGACCAACGGGTTGTGCGGCTGAAATCCGGCGATGGCGGGCTGTTTGGCCGCCTTGAGGAAGAGCTGGTCGCGTTGAGAGCTGCCGGAATCCCTTACGAGATTATCCCCGGCATTCCGTCGGCGGTCGCGGCTGCAGCGGCCATCGGCATTCCACTGACGCGCCGGTTGACTGCGCGGCGGGTGCAGTTTGTGACGGGCCACGATGTGACAGGGAAATTGCCGGGGGATGTGAACCTGCTGGCGCTTGCCGATCCTGCGGCATCGACGGTTGTCTTTATGGGCAAACGCACGTTTCCGGCCCTACTGGAAAAGCTACTGGCCCATGGGTTGCCCGCCGACACCCCTGCCATTCTGGCCGAGGACGTCAGCCGCCCCGAACAGCGCATCACAAGGGCGACGGTCAGCGATCTGGCCGAGCAATTGGCGCTTGAGGTCGGTGATAGCGCGGCATTGATCCTATACGGTCCCTTGGCGCACGAACTGCCATGACCGCCGCACCGCTTCATACAATCGAAGACCTTTGGCTGATTGGTATCGGCACGGGCAGCCCCGCCCATGTCACTGGCGAAGGGATGCAGGCGCTGCGCGATGCGGCGGTGATCCTTGTGCCGGACAAGGGGGATGACAAGGGCGATCTGTTGGCCCTGCGCCACGGTATTTTGACGCAAAGTGGCACAGCGGCACAGATCATCCCGTTTGAATATCCGGTGCGCGATCCGGCGTTGCCCTATCAGGATCGCGTCGCACAGTGGCATGATGAAATCGCGCGCCGTTGGCAGGCGGCCATGGCCAAGGCAGATCGCGCAGGGCCGGTAGCGCTTTTGGTGTGGGGTGATCCGTCGCTTTATGACAGCACCCTGCGCATTGCGGGCAGGCTTGCCCCGTCGCCGCGATTGCGCGTTGTGCCCGGTATCACCGCCATTCAGGCGCTGACAGCGGCGCATGCCTTGCCGCTGAATACGGTCAACGGCCCGGTAACGATCACCACGGGGCGCCGCCTGAGAGACCACGGATGGCCCGAGGGGGCCGAAACAGTGGTGGTGATGCTGGACGGCGATTGCACCTTTCGGGACTTGCCAGGGGACACATTGATCTGGTGGGGTGCCTTTTTGGGTATGCCTGAACAAATTCTGGATCACGGCAGTATTGGCGAAGTCGCAGATCGGATTGTCCAGACAAGGGCCGACGCACGGGCGCAGCATGGCTGGATCATGGATACCTATCTTTTGCGCGCCGGGGCAGAGCGAACTGGGCAATAGGTCGATGCGCCGGTTTCTGTGTGCCGCATTAATGATTGACGTTGCCCGCACCGATCTGCCAAGACTGAGCTATGACCGGTCCCGATCTTTTTCGGGCGAAAGAGGGAATGTAGTGCGGCGCATCTGCGCCAAATCTACAGCTGCCCCCGCAACTGTCAGCGGCGAGCAGGGCCAAATACGTCACTGGAGCAATCCGGGAAGGCTGGCCCAACGCATTGACCCGCAAGCCAGGAGACCTGCCGGACACGCACCCCATGGTAAACGGGGTGCATCCACTGGGCGCCGGGGTGTGCGTTTGGCCGTGGCAACCGCGCGCCAATTGAGTGTGTCGTCCCGGTCCAACCATATCCTTGCGGTCGAATTTATACGCGCCGGGTGTGGCGCCAAGATGAGACGACTGATGAAAAAATTACTGCTCGCCAGCGCCGTTGTGCTGACACTGCCTGCGATGGCCTCTGGCCATTTCTTGTTGGAATATACCACCGATACCATGATCGACCGGCCGGGTGATGTGCCGGTCAAGCTGATCTTTTGGCATCCGATGGACAACAGCCATGTGATGGATCTGGAACGTCCGCTAGAATTCTACATGATTCACAACGGCGACAAAACCGATCTGATGGATAGTCTGGAGCCAGTGCAATTCACCGGCGGTCAAAATACGGGGGCGGCGTTCAAGGGTCACGTGCCTGTTAAACGGTCGGGTGACTATGTTCTGGTTACAGTGCCCGCGCCTTACTACGAAGAATCCGAGGATATTTATATCCAGCAGATCACCAAGGCATTCCTGAACCGTAATCAATTGCCGACCGACTGGATGAATCCGGTTGGCTTGCCCACGGAAATTGTACCGCTCAACAAGCCCTATAACATCATCACCGGATCGACGTTTACCGGACAAGTATTGGCCGATGGTCAGCCCGTTTCGGGTGCCGAGATCGAGATCGAATATATGGCGGCAGAGCCGGACATAAACAGCGCATCGTCCAGCACGCCCGTTGTCAGCGCCATGCCGGGCGGGGCGATTGTCGCGATATCGGATATGAACGGGTATTTCTCGTTTGGGGTGCCACGGGCCGGCTATTGGGGTTTTGCCGCGCTTGGGTCTGGACCCGTCACAGAACATGAAGGTAAGGAACTGAGCCAAGACGCCGTGATCTGGATCCGCGCGTGGGACATGGAGTGATACGCCGATGCATATCGTAGACGGAGCGCTGTCCAATACTGTTGTGATCGCCGGGGCAGTTGCTGCGGCGGGCGGCATCGCGATGGGTCTGCGCAGCCTGACGTTGGAACGTATTCCAACGGCGGGCGTACTGTCGGCCAGCTTTTTCGTGGCGTCGTTGATCTATGTGCCTGTCGGGCCGTCTTCGGTGCATCTGATTATGAATGGTCTGGCCGGGATTTTGCTGGGCTGGGCCGCCTTTCCTGCACTGTTTGTCGGGCTTGTCCTTCAGGCGATATTCTTTGGCTTTGGCGGGCTGACCGTGCTGGGCGTCAACACGGTGAACATTGCCCTTCCGGCAGTGGTGGTCGGGTTGCTGCTGCGCAGGCTCGTGGCGTCGGGCACGCCGACTGCGGGGGCAATCTGGGCCGGGATTGGCGGCGCTTTGGCAATCGCGCTGACAACCGGGGTGGTGGCTATTTCACTGGCGGCATCGGGCGATGAATTCATTCCGGCGGCCAAGCTGGTGTTCTTTGCGCATATTCCTGTCATGGTCATCGAAGGGCTGTTGACCGGTTTTGCCATCTTGCTGGCCCGCAAGGTGAAACCGGAATTGTTCGAAACCGCGAAAGGAGCAAATGCATGAAACGTCTTGTCCTGATCTTGTTGCTATGTGCGGCTCCGATCCCTGCGATGGCGCATAAGGTTCTGCTTTCGGTTTTTCCGTCCGGCGATGTTATCGAAGGCGAGATCGGATTTTCAAACGGGGTCATGGCGGTTGATCAGTTGGTTACCGTGACCGGCCCTGATGGCGCAGTGCTGGGCGAAACAAAGACAGATGCCAACGGCTTTTTCCTGTTCAGGCCGGAATTGCCCGTCACGCATATCTTTCGGGGTGATCTGGGCGCGGGGCATGTCGCCGAGGTGACGATGCCCGCCCAAGAGGTCGCGACCATTCTGGGCAAACCCCGGCCAGCCTCGGATACGGCAACCACATCTGGTGCCGTTGCACCGACGAACGGTACCACGACCACCGCATCACTAACCGTCGAGGAACGCGCCGTGATCGCGGCGGCTGTGCGCGATGAAATTCGCCCGCTGCGCCGCGAGATGGCCGCAACGCGCGAGCATTATGATTTGCAATCCATTCTGGGCGGCATGGGATATATCTTTGGTCTGTTCGGCCTTGGGTTTTATCTGGCGGCACGCCGCAAGCTGGCGGCCTAGGCTTTGGCGCATGTGCTAGAGCAAGGGGACACGACGCTGACCGAAACCGGTGCGGCGCAGGTGTCGGGCCTGATCGGCAGCTTGGACCCGCGGGTGCGCATTCTGGCTGCCATCGGGTTCGGCATTGTGGTGGTTGGCCTGTCTTCGCTGACCGCGCTTGGTGCCGCGATGGTGCTGTCGGCCGCGTTGCTGTGGGCGTCTCGCCTGCCTTTGGGGCCCACCTTGAAACGCATGGCAATGATGGATGGTTTTATCATCTTTATGCTGGTGCTGTTGCCCTTTTCCATTCCCGGTGACCCGATCTTTACCCTTTGGGGGTTTGCTGCCAGTTGGCAGGGGCTGTGGCGTGCCGTGGAAATTGCCCTGACGGCCAATGCGGTGATCCTTGCGTTGATGACGCTGGTCGGCACGATGGAACCCGTGACGCTGGGCCATGCCTTGTACAAGATGCGGGTGCCGGAAATCTTGGTGCATCTGTTGATGTTCACGATCCGCTATATCGAGGTGCTGCGCGAAGAATACTTGCGGCTGCGGGGCGCCATGAAGGTACGCGGCTTTCGACCCGGTACCAACTGGCACACCTACCGCAGCTTTGGCTATCTGGTGGGCATGATGCTGGTGCGTGCGATTGAACGATCCGAACGGATTCTGGGCGCGATGAAATGCCGTGGCTTTTCCGGGCGCATCTATCTGTTGCAGAATTTCATCCTAACAGCAGCAGACAGGCGCTTTTCCGTATTGTTCGTGATAGCGATGGGCCTGCTGATTTGTCTGGAGCTGGTATGGCGCTGATCGAGCTTGATAATATCCATTTTTCCTACCACGGGCAGCCGCCGATCCTGTCGGGGGCGTCTTTGCGGCTGATGCCGGGGCAACGTTTGTCGCTAACCGGGCCAAACGGGTCCGGCAAATCGACGCTTTTGCGGGTGATCCTTGGCCTGCAGACCCCGCAGCAAGGGACCGTGCGTGCCTTTGGAACCGAGCGCAGCCAAGAGGCCGATTTTCACGAGGTCAGACGCCGCATCGGGCTGGTGTTTCAGGATGCCGACGACCAGTTATTTTGCCCTACGGTGGCCGAGGATATCGCCTTTGGCCCGCTGAACCTTGGCAAATCCAAGGATGAGGCAATTGAAATCGTGGATCGACTGCTAGAGCAGCTGCGCCTATCGCATCTGCGCGACCGGATCACGCACAAGCTGTCGGGGGGCGAAAAACGTCTTGTGACCCTGGCAACGGTTCTCGCGATGGAGCCTGAGGTGTTGCTGCTGGATGAGCCCACAAATGCGCTTGATACGCAAAACGAGGCGCGGCTGGTCGAGATTTTGCAAGGCTTGCCGCAGGCGATTTTACTGGTGAGCCATTCCACCGAATTCCGCACCCAGATCACCCATGAGCAGGTCGAGATACGCGCAGGCCAAATTCACAGCGCCTGAACCTGAACCGTCAGGTGGCAGACTGATCTGGGCGATCCTGTGCGATGATATCAACATCCGGATTGGGCCAAAGCCGCCAGCCGACCATCATCGCGACCACTGTCAGTACGCCGAGGCAAAGCAAGCTGGTGATCAACCCGAATTTCGTCATCAAGGCCCCCGCCAGCGGATAGCAGACCAGCCAACACGCATGGGATAATGCGAACTGCGCCGCGAACAGTGCGGGGCGGTCGCTTGCGTTAGATGACTGGCGCAAGAGCCTGCCTGTTGGTGTGAGCACGGCGGAATACCCCGCCCCGACAGCCACCCAGCACACCAAAAGCGCACCCCAGCCAAGTCCGATAACGCCGGTCCACAGGGCCAAGACGATCAGCGACAGGCCCATGATCGCAGCGCCGGCCAAAATCACAGGCCGGTCGCCAACGCGGCCCAAAACGCGTGGTAGCATCAAGGCGACGACCACAGATCCAAGCCCGAACGCGGCCATTGCAATCGCGACAGCTGATTGCGGCAGCCCCAGCCCGCCACGTACAATAACAACCGTGTTCACAAGAACCATCGCACCCGCCGCCGAAACGGCAAAGCTAAGCGCGAGCAGGGCGCGCAGACGCGGGGTGCTCAGATATATCCGGATACCGCGCGTGGTGCGCTCGTAAATCGGGCGGCTCGGGCCGGGTACTACGGCGGGCAGCAGCACCGTGCCGACCAGCAGTGCAGACCCGGCAAAGCCAAAGGCGGTGCCGACAAACAGCGCATGAAAGCTGACCACGCCCAGCAGGGCCGCCGCCAAAAGCGGACTGATCAGCGATTCCAGATCATAGGCCAGCCGCGACAGCGACAGCGCGTTGGTATAGTCGTCTTCATCCGGTAGCAGATCGGGGATTGTCGCCTGAAACATCGGGGTAAAGGCGGCTGATGCGGCCTGTAGTATGACGATCAAGCTATAGATTTGCCAAAGCTGCGTCACAAAGGGCAAGGCCAGCGCCACCAACGCGCGGATAATATCCAGCGTCACCAATGTGCCGCGTCGGGGCAGGCGGTCGGCAAAGGCCCCGGCAATCGGTGCTACTGTCACATAGGCGATCATTTTGATGGTGAAAATTGCACCTAGAACCAGCGCCGCGTTGCCGCCCGCAATGTCATAGGCCAACAGACCCAAGGCAACTGTGGCCAGTCCGGTACCCAATAGCGCAATGATTTGCGCCATAAACATGTGACGGAACGGCCTGTGCAAAAGCACTTTGCGCATTTGGGACTCTTCTCGCTGTATCAGGTAACGGGGTGTCGTTGCGGTCTGGGTTAATCAGACGATCAACTGGCCATTATTGCAAGCGTTGCCCATGCGCCGGTTTCACATAAGAACTGTACCGCCCCCAACACGTCGCCGGTTTGACCCCCAATGCGGCGGCGCGCAATACCAGCCACGAGCGTGGCAAGCAACGCGATCACAGCCAGTACAACCAGCCCCTGCCAGCCAAGCAGGACAACGGCGGCGCACGCCAGTCCTGCACACAAGATCCAGTTCGCATCCCCACCGCTGGATAGCACGCCAAGCCCGTCAGTTCTGGCCACGGGCAGCGTGGCAGAGCAGATCGTCATCGCAATACGGCTGAGAACGCCGATGGCCAAAAAGCTGAGGATACCGGCCTGTCCGGCAAGTTGAGACAGGGCAGAAATCCAAACGGCGCAGCATAGGATAAGCGCCAGTACACCATAGCTGCCGATGGCGCTGTCGCGCATAATCTCGAGGCGGCGCGTTTTGTCGTGACCGCCCCAAATGCCATCTGCAAAATCGGCAAGCCCGTCTTGATGCATCGCACCGGTGGTCAGTATCACGGAACCGAGCGTCACGACCGCAGCAAGGGTAGGACCGGCCCCGATACACATGATTGCGCTGTGGATGCCCCATGCGATCAGACCGACGATCAGACCCACCAGCGGATAGGCCCACCGGGCCGCCGCCAGTGTAGGTGCGGAGTCTTGCAGATGGCCGACGGGCAGACGCGTTAGCATCATCACCGCCAGCCGTACCTCAGCAAGTCGCCCCGCGAAACGTGTCATCCGCCGGAAACTCCGGCCTGCGCAAAGGTGGCCATACCGTTGTGGCATTCCAATGCAGCGCGCAACACGCCAAGCGCCAATGCGGCACCAGAGCCTTCGCCAAGGGCCATATTCATCGACAGGATTGGCGTCTTTTGCATCACGTCCAGCATCAGCTTGTGACCCGGCTCGGCGCTGGCATGGCCAACAAGGCAATGATCCAGCAATTCAGGTGCAGTATCGTAAAGCGGCGCAACCGCTGCCGTGCAGATATACCCGTCAAGGATGACGGGGATCGAACGGGCCCGTGCCTCAAGGACGGCACCGCAAATAGCCGCTTGTTCACGGCCGCCCAATGCTGCCAGCATCGCCATGCCGCGTGCCTTGCTGTGCAGCGCGACACCGGTGTCGACAACCCGCGCCTTGAGGGCCTGACCATCGCTGTCCGACCCGGTTCCACGTCCGACCCATTGCGCTGCGGCCCCGCCAAAGGTGGCACAGGCCAAGGCGGCGGCGATCGTCGAGTTGCCAATCCCCATCTCGCCCAGGATCAATACCGACGCGTCAGGATCAACTGCCGCGGCACCGCTTTGCAGTGCTTTGATTGTTTCGACCTCGGTCATGGCGGGGCCTTGGGTGAAATCCTGCGTGGGCTGATCCAGATCCAATGCAACAACAGACAAATCCGCCCCGTTGGCGCGACACAGCTGGTTGATCGCAGCGCCCCCGGCTTGGAAATTCCCGACCATCTGGGCCGTGACTTCTTGAGGGAAAGGATTGACGCCTTGGGCGCAAATGCCGTGATTGCCAGCAAACACGAGGGCCTGTGCCTTATTGATCACGGGCATCTCGCTGCGCTGCCATCCCGCCATAAAGATCGCCAGTTCCTCAAGCCGGCCCAGCGACCCGGGCGGCTTGGTCAGGCTGTTTTGCCGTTCGGATGCAGCGGCTGCGGCGGCTTGGTCTGTTTCAGGAAGCACCAATTTGGCAACGTCATCAAGGGATGTCAGATCAGTCAGGATGGTCATTGGATTTTACTTTCATTGGATAGCCAGCAACACACAGCACAACAGAGCCGCACGCACGCGCAATAGTTTGATTGACCCAGCCAGCTGCATCACGGAAATCGCGGGCCAGTTTATTTTCCGGAACGATCCCGCCGCCCACCTCGTTTGTGACAAAGACCACCGGGGCAGATTGGGCCGCAATTGTATGAACAAGGGCTTCAGTCGCGGCGCGCCAGTCCTTGTCCGATAGCATAAGATTGGTCAGCCAGAGCGTGAGACAATCAACCAGACGCGGGTCGCCGCCATCCGATTGAGTTAGCGCGTCAACCAGATCAACGGGGGCTTGAATTGTTGTCCATTCAGGGCCGCGCCGTTTTTGGTGTTCAGCGATACGTTCGGCCATTTCCACATCATGTGCTTGGGCGGTTGCGATGTAAATCGCTTTGCCCGTCGGCTCCAAAGCGTAGCCTTCTGCCAGTGCAGATTTGCCTGATCGCGCCCCGCCTGTGATCAATAATGACTGTCCCATAGCTATGGGAAAAAGCAGGTTTCGACATGAAAGGGAAGCCGAAAGGCACGGGAAAACAGTGCCAAAAAGCCGGTGCGCTGTTTCAGCCGTTGTCCGTGTCGCTATTTGAATCAAGCGCACCTTTGATCGCGGCCAACAGATCGCGGCGCATCACCGGCTTCATCAGCCTGATATCTTCGGGGCGCAGGCCGTTTCCGTGCACCGTTGCCTCGGATGCGTAGCCGGACATAAACACAACCGGCAGCGTGTTTCGTATCTCTCGCAGCTCTTTGGCAAGGCCGGTGCCCTGAAGCCGTCCGGGCATGACGATGTCGGTGAGAAGCAGGTCGTATGTCGGGTCTTCTTCGAAGATTTGCTTGGCCTGGTCGCCTGACTGGGCGGGTCGAACGGCATAGCCTGATGCTTGCAGCATTGCCGTCAGAACCGACCGGACTTCTTCTTCGTCCTCAGCAAGCAAAATCCGTTTGCCTTGGGGTCTCTGCCTAGTCTCATCGGGGTGGTCCGGTGCCGTGTCCAGCTGGTCGGTTGTCTCTGCTGGGAAATACAGCTTGAAAGTCGTGCCAACGCCGACCTCGGAATAGACTTGGACCGTGCCACCGGACTGCCCCATAAAGCCCATAACCATGGGAAGGCCCAACCCGGACCCGTGGCTTACTGATTTGGTGCTGAAGAACGGGGTGAAAATACGCTCGAGGTCTTCGTCGGCGATCCCGTGCCCCGTATCGGACACGGCAACCAATACGTATCTGCCGGGTTCCAATTTCTCGTGGCGGCCGTCGATATAGCCTGCTTCGACCCTGACATTGGACGTTTCAATGGTCAGCCTGCCACCCAGCGGCATGGCATCACGGGCATTTAGGATCAGGTTCAAAAGTGCGCTTTCCGCGGCAACGGGGTCGGCTTTGACTTTCCACAATCTGGCCAAAAGCGATGTCTCGATCTCGACATTCGAGGGGAGCGTGCGGCCCGCCCAATTCTTGGTGTCGCGCACCAATTTGTTGAGGTCCATGATTTTGGGCTGCAACGGCGCACGGCGCGAATAACTCAGCATGTTCCGGGTCAGCTCGGCCCCGCGTAGGGTCGCGTCAATACAGGGCTGGATCATCATTCTCAGCTCTTCATCGGTGCATTCTTCCTGCATCAGTTCCAGATTACCCAGAATGACAGCCAGCAGGTTGTTGAAATCATGGGCCACGCCGCCCGTTAGCTGCCCGATTGTCTCGAGCCGCTGCGACGCTGCCAATTGGGCTTGCAGATCCTCGCGTTGCTTTTGCTCGGCCAGCCGTTTGGTGATGTCGGTAATATTCGCGCGGATCAGGGTCCTGTCATACGGGGGAACTCGCAACAGGGTCACTTCGCATTGGAATTCTTTTCCGTTCACATCGAAATACGACCAATCAAATGTCGGGTGGCCACCTGCAACGGCGTCTTCCAGATTTTTTTTAGCCAGTTCTTTGCTGTTTTCGCCTGAGGGTTGCAGCTCTGGGGTGAACTCTGCCACTGTCGTGGTGTGTAGCAGCTTGTCGCGCGAAACCCCGAACATCCGCTCTGCCTGGGCATTAACAGAAACGAGATGTCCCTTTTCCACATCAAGGATCAGGATCGCACTGGGTGCGTATTCGACGAGCGTTTGAAATTTTTTGTGGTTGTCTGCGACCTCGTCAGAGGATTTTTCCCAAAATTCGCTGATGTGACGGATGAGGGTGATCATCAAGGCGCTGACCAGACAGCTGGTGACGATGGCGACGACCCAGTTCTGCGGGTCCTGGTTCCACTGGGCGATTGCATCATCAGGGGTAACCAGGATTTCTGAAACAAATAGATAGGCAAAAACCGTGAGTACAACGGCCAAACCGGCCAACGCAATATAGGCGATCCGTCGGGTATAAAACGTTGCAAGCATCGCCAGAATACTTGGGAAACCATATAATGCAGCAGCCGACAGGCCAAGGTTGGCGACCCCCACGAACATGGCGACGGTCAAACCCGATATGGTCAGTAAGCCCCTGAGTTCTAGATGTTTATCGGCCCTAAGGAACAACGTCGGCAAGACGCTAAACGACCCCAGCAAAACCACCATCGGGGTATATATCGGCCCGAATTGGGTGGCTCGAAGGATCGCGAGGAAAAATGCTGCAATGACGAACAGTGAAACGAAATCTAATATCCGCCGAAGCGTTTTGCGCAATCCTGTGTCGAACGGGTCGGTGGGTTGGATTTCGTCTGTGTTGGGCATTAAGCGTCCTTGTCCCCTGACGGGTCTGCCCTTGCTATCACAATCTTTGGCCAGAAGATCAATTAATTTACTATGGTGGCACCTCATACCAATAGAGGGCACGCAAAGCAGCGCGGCCAAAACGCATTGGACCCGCAGGAATGCAGCATTCTCGGGGGGGGGTTATTCAGCCGGTTCGGAGGTTTTTGCAGGGGCATCGCGGTAGACAAGCGGCGCGTCATCCCGTCCTGAAAATGCGTCCGCTTGGGTTTGCAGGTCCTTGTGGTGTGGCGACTTGATGCACACAGGATCGGTTGCTGATGGATCGCCAACCACGGCCATAGCCTGACAGCGACAGCCCCCGAAATCGATGGTCTTGCGGTCGCAACTGGTGCAGGGATCCTGCATCCAATCGGTGCCGCGATATGCATTAAAGGCGTCACCGTTGTGCCAGATGTCAGATAGCGCTTTGTCTTGAACGTGGTCAAATGTCAGCTGGGGAATGGTTTGCGCCGCATGGCAGGGCAGCACCAATCCGTTCGGGGTGACGTTCAGACCCGTGGTACCCCAACCGCCCATACAGCGTTTGGGATAGCTTTCATGATAATCTGCGGGAACATAGTCGATCACCAACCGTCCCTTTAGCCGTGTGCGGGCCTCAATAACGATTTGTGTCGCTTCTTGGGCCTGTTCGCGGGTGGGCATCAGGGCATCGCGGTTTTTTAAGGCCCAACCGTGAAACTGCACGGTTGCGACCTCGATCCGTCGGGCACCCATTTCCTCGGCCATCTCGATTGCGCGGGGCAGTTGGTGCAGGTTGCGCCGGTGCAAAACAGCATTCAGGGTCAGCGGGAAACCGATTTTACCAATCCATTCGGCGACCTGCATTTTGCGCGCAAACCCGCCGCGATACCCGCCGATTTCATCAGCCATTTCGGGGCTGGTGCCTTGCAGGGACAGTTGCACGTGATCAAGCCCGGCATCATCCAGCTGCATCAGCCGCTTTTCGGTCAGGCCAATGCCCGACGTGATCAGGTTGGTATATAGGCCGGCGTCACGGGCGGCGGTCACCAGCTCTGTCAGATCGCGCCTTGACGCGGGTTCACCGCCGGACAAGTGCAGTTGTAGCACACCCATTTCCGCCGCCTCGCGGAACACGCGCGCCCAAGTTTCCGTGTCCAACTCGCTGTCTATGGCGGCCATTTGAACGGGGTTTGAACAATATGGGCAGGCAAGCGGGCAGCGATAGGTCAGCTCTGCCAGCATGGCGATGGGGGCAGGCGCAGTCATTGCGAGACATCCAGAAACCGGCGGCTGCGCAACGCGTCAAGAAAACCGGAACTGTCGTTGCGGATTTCATCGACGGGCGCGCTATAGCGTTCAGCCAGTGCACCCGTGATTTCACCAAAACTGCGGGTGCCGTCGACCTCGGTCAGGATTGCATGGCCAACCGCATCCAGCGTGATCGCGCGTTCAGGGGCCAGTAGCACCCAGGTATCACGGACCTTGTCGTGATGTAGTCTTACGCCGCGAGGCAGGGTGGGGATATCGGTGGTCTGCACGTCAGGACGCCTTTTGCAGCGACAGACCCTGATCGGGCTGCCATGCGCCCGGCGGAATGCGGGCGGGCGTGACATATGCGGCCGAAAGCGCATCAAGCTGCGACCACAACACATCTGTCTTAAAGATCAGCGCGGCAGCGGCGGCGTCTTGTTTCTCAGCGGTGTCCGCATTGTCCAGCACCCAAGCAAGGCCAAAGGCGACGTCCTTGGGGGCTTCCTTGAGACGGTTCTTAAAATACGAGAGCGAACTGTCATCGGCAAAATCATAATTCTTCAACAGCCCTTCGATCCGGTTCGCATGGATCTTTGGGGCGAAAAGCTCTGTCAGGGATGCGGCAACGGCCTCAAGCAGGGTTTTCTCGCGCACAAATCTTACATAGGCGTCCACGGCAAATTTGGTCGCAGGCAGAACGCCACGGCACGACGCCACATAGTCAGGATCAAGACCAACCGCCTCGGCCAGACGCAGCCAACGGCGAATGCCGCCTTCGTTGGTGTCGGTGCCATCGTGGTCTTCGATACGGGACCGCCATTGCCGCCGCAGCGCCGGATCTTCGACCCGGGACATAAACGCGGCATCCTTCATCGGGATCGAATGTTGGTAATAATACCGGTTGATGACCCATGCGCGGACCTGATCAGCGTTACACGCGCCGCCATGCAGCATGTCGTGAAACGGGTGTAGATCGTGATAACGTTCTGCACCGATCTGGCGCAGGCGGGCCTCAAATTCACTACGGGTTTGGGTCATGTCAGGTGATCTCCATTCCGTCTTGTCCTATTGTCCAACCGGCGGCCTCTGCCATGGCTTTTTCAGCCGAATCCGGTCGTAAGACAGGGTTGGTGTTGTTCATATGCACATAGACTTTTTGTGCGATATTCAGCGGATCAAAGGCGGCCAAAGACCCGTCTGGACCATCCATCGACATATGCCCCATCCGCTTGCCGGTTTTTTGGCTTAGCCCCGCGCGGACCATTTCATCATCCTGCCAAAGCGTTCCATCAAAGAATAGCAGGTCGGCCCCGTCAAGCCGCTTGCGCAAATCGTCGTTCAGCAGCGCGCAGCCGGGGATGTAAAATACCGTCTTGTCGGCTGTTTCAAGTTTAACGCCAACAGTTTGGTCCCCCATCAGGTCGGTCTGCACCTCGTCGCCCTCAAGGTACAAAGGCACCTTACCGGGGACGGCAAATAGCGTCGCGGTCATGCCGGGTAGCAACGGAAACGGGGTATCAAGCGCGATCATCTGACGTGTTACGACATCACGATTCAGCGCATCAAACATTGGATTTTGGGCCAATACATCATGAATACCCGCTGTCGCGAAAAGGGTAAAAGGCTGCATCTCTCGTAGGGTAAGAAGGCCTGCGACATGATCAATATCGCCATTCGTCACCAGCACGGCGCTTAGCGGTAGGCGGCGCAAATCGGTTGGGTTAAGTGGCGGGGCGGCAGCAAGCTGGTGCCTAATGTCGGGAGAGGCATTCAGCACAGCCCACGAAGTTCCATCCGCCGTAACGGCGAGCGAAGACTGAGTTTGAGATGGGATTGCGCCGTCCCGCGCAAGATTGCAGTTTTCACAACCACAATTCCATTGGGGCAATCCGCCACCTGCGGCCGCCCCAAGGATATGCGCGCGGAAAGTCATAGCTGCCACCGCGCGCTGTCTGTCTTAGAACAATACGCCGCCGGCGTCTTCGCCGTCGCCATCTGGTCCATACATGTTGATTTCCATGCCGCATTCAATTTCGCGGATGATTGGTTTGGTCCATGCCATAGTCGTGTCCTCCTCCTGATTGAAATATATCCCCACGCTGACAGAGAGATGCTGTTCAAGCGACTCTTATTTACTAAGAGCGCCTTAGACTTTGGTGGGTATCAGGTATCGTTCAGGATCGGAGCCTGACCGGCAAGAACAAAACCTTTGTTTCGTAATGTTTTGATTTCAAATGGAAAATCATCATGGGACAGTTTCTTGCGCAGGTACCCGATATAGACATCTACGACGTTCTCGTTGCCCGATCCGTCACTGACCCACAGGCTGTCAAACAGCGACCCGCGCGAAATTGGCGTGCCAGCATGCTGAATCAACAGCTCCAAAAGTTCGAATTCGCGTTCTGTCAGGGGGGTCTCGGACGCCCCGTTTTGCAAAATACGGGTCCGGCGTGACAGTTTGCACGGGGCGGGCCGTTCGGTGCTGACCCGGTGTTCCTGCACCCGCAACCGCGCCACCAGTTCGTCAAAGTCAAACGGCTTGACCACATAGTCATCGGCCCCGGCGTCCAGACCTGCGGTGCGGTGTTCTACGTCCGATAGGGCGGACAGCATCAGGATGGGCAGGTTCGCCCCGGTTGCACGGATCGTGCGTACAAGGTCGATACCACTGTCGGCCCCCAGCATGACATCAACGATCGCGCTGGAATAGCGACCCGTCTGAAGCCGCTCCAACGCGCGGTCGGCACGGTTTTCCGTTTCGGCGGCATAGCCATGCAGCGCCAGCCCACGCGCCAGGGCAGACGTGATTTCGGGGTCGTCATCAATGATAAGCAAACGGCCGGGCATGGGTGCAGTTTAATCCTTGGGGATGGGAAGGCGAACCGAGATTTTAGTACCGGCTGCGGGGCCAAGTGCGTCGGATCGGGGCAGCGGGCTGGTCATGCTGATTTCGCCGCCCTGTTCGGTGATCACCCAGCGGGCAAGGGCCAAACCAACGCCAAACCCCTGTTTGCTGGATTTCGATGATCCCTGCGCGAAACGGTCGAACACGCGCGACTGGTCTTGCGGGTCAATGCCGGGTCCGTTGTCCGTCACCGACAGCCCCGCCAAGGCCGTGCCGATTTCCGGTGCCAACCGCACGGTGCCGCCGTCGCGGGCATAGCGGATGGCGTTTCGGATCAGGCTGACGATCACTTGCCGGATCCAGTTGGGATCGCTGTGCAGCGCAATATCGGGCATCTCCGCGACCTCAAGCGTCATGCCTGCGTTGTCGATTTCGGCCTGTATTTCGGTCTGCACCTCGGCGACCAGTTCGGGCAGGCGCACGGACTTTGGTTCCAACGCCAGCTGGCCGGTATCAGAACGCGCCAGCCGCAGCAGATCATCAATGCGCCGGTTCAGCCGCCGCGCTTGGTTTTCAATGGTTGAAAACGCGGCGTGGGTATCATCGGGGCCTTTCTTGCCGATCTGTGCCTCCATCAGCATGACGGTCAGCGGGGTGCGCAATTCGTGGCTGACATCTGCAAAAAACCGACGTCTGTTGCTGTCGATCTCTTCCAATGCGGCATTTGCAGCGCGCAATGCTTCGGTGCGGTCGGCAATCGTTTCGTTCAAACGCGCCCCTTCTGCGGCGACCTGCTGTTGGCGTTCGTGCAATGCGGCGGCCATCCGGTTTGTCTCAGTGGCCAGCAACCCGATTTCATCCTGCCGCGATACAGGCAACGCAACGGTAAAATCCCCTGCGCCAATTTGCTGGGCGGCGGTGCGCAGTTGATCCAGTCGCCGGAACTGTGGGCGGATCAGACCCAAGTAAAAGGCTGCGACCAACACAACCGCGGCAGCCGCGATCAGCACAGCAAAAAGCGCCAGCCGTTGCCGCAGCGCGTCGATCCCGGCCAGAATGGTATTGCGGAACATGACTTCGGTATTGATGGCCTGGCCCAGCAGCGGATCAAAGCCGGAGGCAAAACTGTCGATATAGGCGCGAAGATGGGATGCATCCGCCGTATCGGTCGCCAGCCCTTTCAACGTCCTGTCCAACAAGGCCTGCATCCGCGCCAAGCCAAGCGACTGCGTCCCGTATCGGGATTGTTCGTCAAGGCCAAGCGTTTCGGCGGCGGCGACCGCTTGGGCCACATCGTCGTGTAGCCGAACAAAGGTGCGTTCCATCTGGTCGGCGATGGGGGAAATACGTTCAGTTCGGGTGGCCACGGGCAGGCCCCTTTGCACGGCCTCTGTGGCGACAACCAGAAATGTCGCCGCCTGTGTCGACAGGCCAGCATAGCGTGACATCCGCGTTTCCGAGGCAAGGGCGGTGTCCAGCCTGCGCCCGACCTCTCCCAGCCCCAGATACAGCATCAAGGCGATCAGGGTCGTCGCAAACCCCAGCAATGCGGCCCCAATCGCCAGGCGAAGCTTTAACGAGATTGCCGGTTTGAGCGGGACACCTGATTGCACCGGATCAACCCTTGCGTTTGATCAGACCGCGCGCCGGATCATACCCCCAGACGGCGATCAGGCTTAGCACCAATGTGCTAAGAACCACCCATACCAAGGCATTTAGGTTCAATTGCAGATACAGTAAAAACCGGATCAGTTCGACCACGTGGGTAAAGGGATTGAACGCGCAGATATCGCGCAATAAAGGCGAGCTTTCTGCCATTTTCCAAAGCGGATAAAGCGCGGAGGACAGGAAAAACATCGGGAATATGACAAAGTTCATGACGCCGGCAAAGTTCTCAAGCTGTGAGATAAAGCTGGATAAGACCAATCCAAGCGCACCCAGCATCAGCCCCCCGAGGATCAAGCCCGGCAATACGGCAACATAGCCCCATGGCGGCATGGTGATGCCAAAAAGCGCAGCAATGCCAAGGAAAGCATACACTTGTAAAACCGATATGGTGGTGGACCCGAAGAGCTTGCAAAACAACAGCCACCATCTGGGATAGGGGCTGGTCAGCAGCAGCCGCATGGACCCCATTTCACGGTCATAAACCAGACTAAGCGAGCTTTGCATGCTGTTGAACAGCAGCACCATCGCGCACAGGCCGGGCACGATATATGTCTCGTAGGTGATATAGGTGTCATAGGGTGGAATAATCGACAGGCCGAGGGCCGCGCGAAAACCCGCAGCAAAGATGAACAGCCAGACAAGCGGCCGCACCAGCGCTGCGATGAACCGTTCACGTTGATGTACGAACCGCAAAAACTCGCGAATGACAATTGCGCGGGTAACGCCCCAATAGCCCCTCATGTTCATGCCGGTACCCCGGTGCGGGCCAGAAACCAATTCGACAGCGGGGTATCGCCGCGCAAGCTGCCCGCTTGCCCCTCGTTGATGATCTGACCTTGGTGCAGGACCAGCAGCGCGTCGGTATCGCGGACTTCGTCGGTTAAATGCGTTGTCCAAAGAACGCTTAGCCCTTGGTCCGCCAGATCATGAACGTGGTCCGTAATCGACTGACGTGCGGCAGCGTCCAGACCTACGGTTGGTTCGTCCAGCAAAAGCACCTTGGGATCGTGCAGCAGGGCACGTGCCAGTTCGGTCCGTCGACGGTGCCCGCCATTTAGATCGCGCGCCTTTTCGTCGATGCGTTCGCGCATGCCTAATTGTTCCAGCGCGGCATCAATCCGGCCGGGAACTTCGCCTCGTGGCAATCCGTGCAGGGCTGCGAAATATGACAGGTTTTGGCGAACGGTAAGGCTCAGATCGAGGGTGGGTTGCTGGAACACCACACCCAGTTCAGCCATCGCGCGGCGCGGTACGCTGCGCAAATTATGCCCGGCGATTTCGATGTCACCGGCGGGTGCCATCAGCAGACGCGTCAACAGCGATATAAGCGTGGATTTCCCTGCCCCGTTCGGGCCCAGCAAGGCACAGAACTGCCCCGGTGCTACGGAAAATGACACATCTTGCAGTGCTTTCTTTGCGCCGTAGTTATAGCTGAGCCCCCGGACCGATAGACCCGTTGTCATTGTATTTCATACACAAAATAGATCGTTGCCATGCTGCACCTTTGGTTTTTGTGTCCTTGCAGATACTGTGCCCCGAAAGCATTCGCACGACAAGCCACGTCGCGCGACCGGGTTTTTACGGCCCGGTTAGGGCGAATTTTAACGCCCGTTTTGCAATGCCGGTGATTCCGAACGCGAACCGAAAGGGCGGGCGATCTAGGCTTTGACCGCCGATCTGAGGTCTTCATAACTTTTGACGTTGCGCAGGCCACTGACAGTCGCCGCCAAGAAGGACAGCACGAAGGCCACGAATACCAGCACCAGACCCGCCTGCGGTGATGAACTACCAACAAATGCGCCTGCAAGTACCGCAGCCAGCGGACGGACACCGTAGATTGCCGTCTGGATGACCGCGTTGACACGCCCAAGCATATGGTTTGGTGATACGATCTGCCGGACCGAGTTTTGTGCAATCAGCCACATGGACGGGCCAAATCCGATGATAAAGAAGGCGGCACAGATTGGCAGCAATGACCCTTGTGCCGGCACCAGATACAGGATTATCGGAGCCACCACAGAAATGCCCGGTCCGAACAGCAAGACAATATTTGGCTGGATGCGTGCGCCGTATCTACGGCTGATCCACGACCCCATGATTGCGCCTGCGCCAAACGCGGCAAGCGCTATTCCGAAGGTTCCGGCCCCGATCAAATAGACGTCACGGATCAAAGGCACCATCGTCACCAGCAGCGCTGAAAATGCAAAGTTCCAGAAAATCGCGCAAAGCAGGATGGCCCGCAAAAGGCCATGCCCCACCACGTATTTCCCACCTTCCAGAACCCTGCTGAAGACGGTTTCTGTCGCCGTGGTCGGCGTGATTTCAAATCGAGGGAGCTGCACAGCGAAGATGCAGGCAGCCGCCGCACCAACAGCGGCGAGAGGAAACAGCCAGCCTGCGGACATGTACGAAATAGCAATGCCGACAGAGAGCGGCACGGCAAAGGACGCCAGTGCGCGGGGTAATTCTATGCCTGCGTTAGCTGTGCCCAAGTCCTTTGGGGCAACGGTTTTCGGGATGATGGAAAGCGTCGTGAGCATAAATAGCACGATGCCAAATCCCGACAGCACGACGAACAGGCCGAACCAGAACAGACTGCCGAAAGCCACGGCTATTGCCGCACCGCTAAACCCCACAAGCGACAGCAATGTTGCTGCAATGGCCAAGGTTCTTTGCTGATAGGTGTCGACCAATATCCCGAACGGAATTGACCCCAAAAGATGCGCCGTCGACTGACATGCGACAAGTAATCCGATCGTTTCTGCCGGGGCATCGAAGATCAGGGCGGCAACCAGCGGAACCGACACCAGCGCGATCTGGTCCGCAATGTGGATGCCATAAGCTGCGCGCGTTAATTGTCTTACCGGTGTCATGTCTGATCTCCTGGTTTTGTTAGGGACAGCAATACAATCGGGTGCCCTGCAATCGACCCGAAACATGCGGTAAAGGCGGCGCGATACAGGCCCTTCGTGTACGAAACAGCGGTCGCCATCACGAAATATAAACAGGCCCTTATAATAATGGACGCAACCGGCTGTGTGACCTACGCTTGGCCAAACCTACAGGACAAGATTATGCAACGGTTGATAATCACCCTGCTGCTTGCTTTGGGCCTCGCCACGGAAGGCAGCGCAGATCGGGCGCGCTATATCGAACTTGCCCGCCGTGGCTGGGGGTATGAACTGCGCACGGCACTGCCGATGCGCGCGTTTCCTGCGCCGGTCCACATCAACGGGCGCGATCTGGCGGGGTCCAGTCTTTGTGTGGTGGGCGAACGTCCACATCCCAGTTCGCTCAAAACCCTCAATGCGTTTCGCGCGCTGATCGCGCATACATTCGGTAAACCGCTGACCATGCGCCATGCCGGACGATCGGCAGAACAATGCGGGTCGGGGCGGACTGTCATTCTAAGGCTTTATTCAGGGTTTCCGCCAAACCGCGCGCTGACGGCCGACCTTGCCTGGATGAACGATGTGCATGTTTTGGGGTTGCCCAAGGGCAGTTATTATACGGCGACGTCGCCCGCGATGGCGCAAACCTTTTTTGGCAAGCGCGGACAGGGGACACATATCATGGTCAAGCAACCCGCGCTTCCCCGGCCGGGTACCTTGGAAACCGCGTTCTATAAATCGATTTTGATCGAAGAGTTATTCCAGTCCTTTACCTTTGGGATGGACATCATGCTGTTTGACCGCGCAGCCGCATTTGAATCAAAACTGCAAGAGACACCGGTTAACCTGCACCGGCTTTCGTGGGAATCGCGGGATTTCATGCGTGCGCTTGTGAATTCAAACCCGGACGGTCTGTGCTTTTTCGACGTTTTCATGCTGCACGCCGTTGCCCAAGCACCTGTGGATCAGACGGTCGATCCTGAGTTCATCTCTTTCATTGATCGCGCCTATGACAGCCTGTTGATGCAGACGCAGGACACCGTGGCTGACCCCCGATTTGCCGATCTTCTTGCGCCGGGATGTGCCTTTTTGCCCCAATGAAACCTGCATGATTCCGGCCCGATACTTTCGGGGGTGTATGCCTAGGCGGCTGTTCTGGCTATTTTGAGGGGGCGGAATGCGCGCCGGGGGGAACCATGAAAACAGGATCGGATAATGCACAAGCAGGTGTGGCTGGGCTTTCGGCGCATCTTAAGCAGGGGCTGGTCGGGCATGACGCCCTGATCGAGCGGCTGTTGGTGGCGTTGCTGGCAGGCGGGCATTTGCTGGTCGAAGGGCCGCCCGGTCTGGCCAAAACCCGCGCCGTCAAATGGTTGTCAGATGCGGTCGAAGGGTCCTTTGCCCGCATTCAATGCACGCCTGATCTGATGCCATCCGATCTGACGGGCACGCCGGTTTATCATCCGCAAGACGGGACATTCGAATTTGTACCCGGCCCGGTTTTCAACAATCTCGTGCTGGTGGACGAAATCAACCGCGCGCCACCCAAGGTACAGTCCGCCCTGCTTGAGGCGATGGCCGAGCGTCAGGTAACGGCGGGCAACGACACGCATCCGCTGCCTGATCCGTTTCTGGTGGTCGCGACGCAAAACCCGATTGAACACGACGGGACCTTTCCCTTGCCCGAGGCGCAGCTGGACCGGTTCTTGTTGCATGTGATATTGGAACTGCCGGGTATCGAAACGGAACGTCAGATCCTCGACCTGGTCGAGGCCGAAGCCCAAGGTGCCCCGTCGCCTGCGCTGTCCCTGTCACTGACCGATCTGGCAAAAGCCCGCGCACAGGTGCAACAGGTTCATCTGGCACCAGAGCTGCGCGATTATATTGTGCGACTGGTGATGGCGACACGTGAAGGGCCGCTGGCGCAAGACATAGAACATGCCGTGTCCCCGCGCGGTTCGCTGTCCCTTGCCGCGGCTAGCAAGGCGCGTGCATTTTTGCATGGCCGCGATTTCGCCCTGCCCGAGGATGTCGCGGCATTGGCGGGTGATGCGTTGGCCCACCGCATGGTGCTGAGCTGGCGCGCCGTTGCAGACGGGCGTCGCGCCCGCGACATCGTGGCGGATATTATCAACGCAGTCGAACCGTTGTGACTGCGGCGCTGGATGCCCCCGGCGTTGCCCTTAATTCTGCGGCGCTGATCGCGTTGCGCGGGGTGGCGTTGAACGCGGATGCGGCCCCTGTACTGGCGGCTTTGCCCGGCGGGTTCGCCACACGGCGCAAGGGCCACGGGCTAGAGGTCGCATCAACGCGGGAATACGCGCTCGGCGATGATCTGCGGCATCTGGATCGCGGCACAACGGCCCGGACCGGTCGGTTACATGTGCGTCAGTTTCAAGAAGAACGTGATCGTGTCACCTTGCTGATCGCTGATTTTCGCCCGGCGATGTTCTGGGGGGTCCGGCGCGCGTTCCGGTCGGTCGCTGCGGCCGAGGCTCTGACGCTGGTGGGCTGGAACGTGGTCGAAAGCGGTGGTCGTGTGGGGCTGTTGGCAGTGACAGCGGCGGGCCCTGTCATTGCAATGCCGCGTGGGCGCACCCGTGGCATGTTGGATGTGATCGGTGCGATGGTGCAGGCCCATGCCAGTGGATTGGCAGCGATGATCAACGGGCAGGTTGACGATACCCCGCTGGATCAGGGCCTGGCGCGGGCCGATCGTCTGGCCCCGCCCGGTGCCGAATTGGTGATCGCGTCGGGATTTGATGTACCGGGGGCCGGATTGGCGGACCGCCTGAACGCCTTGGCCCGCCGACGGTCCCCCCGGTTGTTGCTGATCACAGACGCCGAGGCAGGTGATCTGCCGCGCGGGCGGTATCCGATCCGACTGCCGGATGGTCGCAGGATCAGGGTGCATCTGGGCGGACAGGACCACCGTCAGGCCGACCCCCTGCGCCAGATCGCCGGGCGCACTGCGCTGGTGCTGGATGCTGGCGAAGCGGTTGAACAGACAGCCCGGCGGCTTGCCGCTGTCTTTGTGGCGGAGCGGGCGGCATGAGCGATCAAGCGATGAGCGAAGCCGCGATGCTGATCAGCCTGCGCGATATCACGCTGCCAGTTGATGCAGCAGGCGGGGCTGTCGCAGATATCGCTGTCACGGTGGGCCTTGCCGGGGTTCTGGCGTTGATCATCGCTGCGGTATTGCGTCTGTTTTCCATGCGGCGACCGGCGGCGGGTTCAAGCCTGCGGGCGCAGATACTGGCGATGACCGACATGCCGGATGACACACGCCGCGTCGCGTTGCTGCACCTGTTCAGGGATGCACAGCCCGAGCGTTACGCCGCCATCAAGGGCGCGCTTTATCAGCCGGGGGGCGGCGTGGATATCGCCACGCTGGAGGCGGAGGTCGCGCGCATTGTTTGAGCTTGCCGATCCCTTGTTTTTATTACTGCTACCGCTGCCCTTGTTGGTGATGTGGCTTTTTGGGGCGGCACCGATGGCTGGGGGCGCGATAAGGGTGCCGGGCAGGATCGGCGACGCCCTGTTGGCCGCGCAGCAGCGCCAGACGCTGGACGGTGGCTTGCGCCTGCGCTTTGGCGTTTTGTGGGTCATTTGGGGGCTGTTGATCCTTGCGATTTCTGGCCCGCGCGACCTTGCGCCTGTGTCGGCGCTCAAGGTCACTGGCCGCGATCTGGCGATTGTTCTGGATCTGTCAGGGTCGATGGTGCGCGATGATTTTCATTTGGGGGGCGAACCGCTGACACGGCTTGAGGCGGTAACCACCGTTGGCGCTGATTTTGCCAGACGGCGCGGGGGGGACCTTGTGGCGTTAATCGTATTCGGGTCCGAGGCGTATTACGCCGCGCCGTTTTCCTTTGACGTCGAAGCGGTCGCCCGCCGGATCGAAGAAGCGCAAATCGGGATATCGGGCCGCGCGACCAATATTTCAGACGGGCTGGGGCTTGCTCTCAAGCGGATGGCGTTGAGCGATGCAGCGTCGCGGGTTGTGATCCTGTTGTCTGACGGGGTCAACAATGCAGGGGCGACGAACCCACGTGGTGTGGCGGAACTGGCCGCAGAAATGGGGGTGCGGGTCCATACGATTGCGCTTGGCCCCAAGGATCTGACAACCGCCGAGGCAGGCGAACGTGGTGTCGTGGATGCTGCAACCTTGCGGGCGATTTCCGAGATTTCGGGCGGTGAGAGTTTCCGCGTCAAAACCACCGAAGATTTGGCGCAGGTTGCGGATGCGCTGGACCGGCTCGAATCCACCGACAGTGACGGGCTGGCGGCAGAGGTGTTTCGGGATTATTGGCCGTGGCCCGCCAGCATCGCCGCATTGCTAGGGCTTTGGCTCGCGTGGCGGGAACTGTCGTGAGCGGTGTGGATATCATCCTTTTGCGGCCTTGGTGGTTGCTCGGCTTGCCGATACTGGTGCTGGCGGGCTGGTGGCTTTTGACCCGGCGGGGCGGGCTCGGGGATTGGCAAAAGGCCAGCGATCCGGCGTTGCTGCGTGCCATGGCCGCTTTGGGGCGGATCGATACATCGTCAAGCCGCGCGCCGGTGCTGGCGATGCTGGCCATGGTGGCGGTTTCAGTGGTGGCGCTGTCCGGCCCCGCGGTTGAGCGGCGCGATACGGTCTCGTTCCGAAATCTCGACGGTGTGTTGTTTGTGATCGACACATCGGCCAGCGTCACAGACGACCCGCGTTGGCCGCAGATGCAGGCGATGGGGCGCTTCGGGTTGGCGTCACTGGGGACACGCCCCGGCGGGCTGATCGTCTATGCGGGCGATGCCTATGTCGTCGTGGATATGACGCTGGATCATTTGCAATTGGGCCAGACGCTATCGTTGATTGATGCCAAGACCGTGCCGGATGTGGGCACCCGACCCGAGCGAGCTTTGAAGCTGGCCGCCGACATGCTGCGCGAGGCACAGGTGATCGCGGGAGATGTGGTCCTTTTTACAGATGGCGATGGGTTGGACGCAGCATCATTGCGCCAAGCGGCTGCCATTGCTGGACTGGGCACGCGGCTATCTGTGGTGTCCCTGAATACGCCTTTTGCGGCGATTGATACCCATGCCGCAGCAGGCGCTGGCAGGGTCTTTACGCTGGATCAAAGTGATGCTTTCGCCGCGTGGATCGGTGAAACAGCCCGCACGCGGCTGGAGGCCCAAGACCATCCGCTGTTGTTTTGGAAGGACATGGGTCGCTACCTTTTGTTGCTGGCCCTTTTCCCGTTACTGCTTTTGTTTCGCAGGCAAACCGCATGAGGGTAGTTGTTTTAATAACCGCACTGGCCTTGACCCTTGGTCTGATAACTGGGGGCACTGCGCCTTTCGGGCGGGTGTTTTTGGCGATGGGTTTGCCAAAACTCGCCACGCCGTTTTTCGATGATCCGGCGTGGCAGGGGGCCGCGTTGTTCCGGGCGGGCCATTTCGACGCCGCGGCGGATCGGTTCACGCAGGCAGACGCCTACTATAACTTGGGAAATGCAGCGGCACATGCGGGCGATTACGCGGCGGCGCTCGAGGCGTTTGATATGGCCCATGCGCGCGGCCATCCGGATGCGCAGGCCAATTTCGATGTGGTCGCGGCGTTTTACGCGGGGCTTGGCATCGATCCAGAGGCGCTGGCCCTGTTCGAGCGACAAAAAGACGGTGCCCAAGCGGACAGTTTTGTCGCGCGGGGCAATGCGCGGGCTGCGGGGACGGGCAGTGATGTGACCAACAACAATACGATGCTGGGATTGGCCCAACTGGACAGCCGGGGCCGCCAAGGCGTGCGGCGGGTGTTTGATGACAAGTTCATGCTGGCAGATAGTCGTTGGCTGGCGCAGCTTGCTGATGTGCCCGGCGAATATATGGCGGCCCGCATTCTGCATGAACACAAGCGGCGCGCAAAGCTGGGCCTGTCGCCGCTCAAAGCGGAGGACCCGCGATGAGATGGCTTTGGGTTCTGATCATGATGGCGCTGCCGGGGCTGGCGATGGCGCAATCAAAAACGGTGTTGCCGCAAGATTTGGAACTATCGGTCGAGGTGACCGAAACGGAGCATACGCCGTTTGTGCGTGAAATGGTGCTGATCACGATCAAGGGGATATACCGGCGTCATATCACCCGCGAAAAACTGGTTCAGCCGGATTTCGAGGGGTTCAGCTGGACCCAACTGGGCGATGACACGTGGCGCGATGAGCGGATCAACGGCGAGCTGGTCAAAACGTTCAAACGGCGCATGGCGGTCTATCCGTCCAGACCCGGCGCGCTGACCATCGGGGCATTCACGCACCAGCTGACCCTGACCGACGACGGGGATGATTGGTTTGATCATCAGATCGTGTCGGCACCGCTCACGATTGATGTTGTCGCGGCACCTACGGGCGAGGATTGGTGGTTCCCGGTCAAGTTCTTGAAGGTGTCGGATCAATGGTCGAACGCGCCCGATCAGTTGGTGCCGGGAGAGGGCGTCTTGCGGGTGGTGCGGGTTGAGGCTTTGGGCGTTACGGCAGAAATGATCCCGCCTATGCCGACCCTGCATTCACCGTCGGCGATGATCTTTCCGCATCCAGAAAAACGCTTTGTCGAACTGTCGCCCCAAGGCCCGCAAGCATTCGCCTATTGGCGGTGGACCATCCGACCCAGCAACGACACATCGACCATCGTTGAACCGCTAAGTTTCACCTATTTTGACACGGTGAACCGGGTGGACCGGCAGGTCACGATTTCCGCGCAAAGGGTCGCGTATGGGTCCGTCGTGCCGGATCAGGGCGGCGCGACACCGATCGCAGGACCCGCAGTTTCGGCGCAGTTGCCGGGTTGGCCGCTAGCGGTGTTGGCCGCCCTGATCTGCGTCGGGGGTGTGGTGGTGGCATTAAGGGGGCACCGGATTGCTGGGATGCCAGCCCTCAGACGGTTTTGGTTGGCCGATCCGCTGGCGCGGCAGCTTCGTCGGGCGGCACGTGCCGGGCGCACGGCGGAAATGCGTGGCTATGCAGCGGCTATTCTGCGGCGCGACGGGATAACCGCGCGCCGCCAAGACCTGTTGCACCAGCTAGATCTGGTGCTGTTTGACCCAAGCGGCCAGCCCGATTCTATGAAGAATTTCGCCCGAGATTTTTTGCGAGCGTCGGATGCGCATACCACGGCATACGAGCCGGTTTCATGATCCCTCGGTAAAATAAGGGAGATTGGCAGCTTCCCGCATAAATTGAGAAATTTTTGCGGAATTTGTTGAAAAGTTTGTTGTTCCCCGTAGCATCGCGGTTGGGAGGACTATTTTCATGGAACATTGCGGTGTGCCAATACAGCAGGACTTTGTCTCGTCCATGCTGATTGTTGATGACCATCCATTATACAGCGACGCCTTGGAATCGGCGCTGGAACTGGTGTTTGAGGATTGCGATATTCGCAAGTCAAGCACCCTAAAAGGCGCTTTGGAAATGGCGAAAGGCGGCTTTGAACCGGACCTTGTTATGTTCGATCTCAAGCTGCCCGATGTGACGGGAATTTCCGGTTTCCGCACGTTGCGAAAGCATTTTCCAGCGTCGCGTGTATTGGTGATTTCTTCGCTGGCGTCGTTCGAACTGGTGCATTCTTTGCTGCGCGATGGGGCGTCGGGGTTTCTACCCAAAGACACATCCGCACAAGCCCTGCGCGGAGCCCTGGCCGAAATCATGGCGGGCGGTGTTTATGTGCCCAAGGGGTTCCAGCAGCCCAGCGGCGGCGATCGCGACGGGATTTGGTCTAAGTTCGATCACCCCAAACTGGCAGAGATGACACCGCAGCAAAAGCGGATCATGCGGCTGATTTGCCGGGGCAAAGCGAATAAGCAAATCGCCTATGAACTGTCCTTGGCTGAGGCGACTGTTAAGGCGCATATCACGGCATTGCTTCGCAGATTGGGCGTTCGTAATCGCACGCAGGCTGTTGTTATGGTCGAGGGTGCAATCGCCCAGCAATTCGGGGATGAGCCGGAAGCGCGTGCCTTTCTCAGGCATTGAGCATGCTACACACCCATCCTGAGCAAACCGAGCCTACCTGCGTTCGGGTGGCGGTTTCGCGGGCACCCGACGCAGAGCAAGCCGCACGCGAGGCGGCGGCGCAGATCAAGAATTCTGCGACGTGTTTTGTTTTGTGTTTCGTCCCCGGTCGTCTGGATTGTCAGGTTGTCGCATCCGTTTTGGATGATGCGCTGCATGGTTTGCCGGTCTTTGGCTGTTCGACGGCGGGCCAGATCACAACGCAGGGATACGAGATTGACGCGCTGTTGTTGATGGCCTTTCCCAAAAGCCATTTCCGCTGCTCTTCGGTGTTGTTCGAACCGATGAACCCATTGTCATCGACCGATGTGGCGGCTCAGGCGCAGCGTGCAGATCAACGTTTTCAACACACGGCGGGTTGGCATCGACTGGGGCTGATTTTCACCGATGGTCTATCCAAACAAGAAGACATTCTAAGCTCGACACTGGAAACAGTGCTGACGGATTTGCCGATTTTCGGCGGGTCTGCTGGTGATGGTCTTTTGTTTGAAAAAACCTTTGTGCTGCACAAGGGTAACGCGCTGAGTGACGCGGCCGTGTTGTTGTTGGTGGAAACCGATCTACCTTTCCAAGGGGTCGGGTTTGATCATTTTCTGCCAGCAGGTTCGCATATCATCGTCACCGATGCCGACCCTGAACAACGCAAAGTGTTCGAGATCAACGGTGCCCCGGCGGCGCAGGAATATGCCCGGCTGGTCGGCAGTTCAGTCGAGGATTTGTCGCCCGAGATTTTCGCCGAGAACCCCTTGCTGATCCAATACAATGGCAATCACTATGTGCGCGCCATTTCCGATGCAGATGAAGACGGAGCGTTGTCGTTTCTGGCGGCCATTGATGACGGGCTGATCATGACGCTGGGATTGGGGCAAGAGATCACCAAAACGCTTAAAACCGGTTTGGACATCCGTGACCGGCGGGGCCAGCGACCGGATTTCATCCTTGGGTTCGACTGCGTCCTGCGCAAGCTTGAGATCGAACAAAAGCAACTGGGTGGGGCCGTGTCGGAAATTCTAAGCGAGGCGCGGCTGTTCGGGTTCAATACCTACGGCGAACAGCACTGTGGCGTGCATATGAACCAAACCCTTGTTGGTGTCGCCTTTTTCGGACCAGACGAGAGGACATTCTTTTGACCATGGTTGATCCTCGGGCACCGCTGCCCGAGCAGGTGAAAAGGCAGTCGAAAATCATCGACGCGTTGGTGCGCCGGGCCAGCCAGCAAAAAGACGTGGGCCCCTCTGCCTACCGCGCGTTTCAGTCTGCGATTGATCTGCAGCAGCAGGTCGCGGCTCAAACGCTGGAACTTGAAAGCGCCCGATATGAACGCGAGCGCACGCGCAAGGCGCTGGTCGAGGCACTGGCCTCGATGGAGGAAGGCTTTGCGCTGTTCACCGACGGTCGATTGAATATTTGCAACGAACTGTTCAAAGAACTGCTGCCTGATATTTCAGGCATGGTCGTGCCGCAGCTTGAGCTTAGGCTGTATTTCGATCTGATGGTAAACAGTCGTTTTCTGGTTTCGACCAACAGCAAGCTCGATATCGTGTCCAAGGCGCTGGAAGAGGCGGGTCCATCGGATCCCGCGGTGTCCATCGTGGCCGAGCTATTGCGCGATCGCTGGTATCAGCTGAGTGTGCAGAAAACATCGCCCGAAAATACAGTGCTGTTGCTGACGGAAATCACCACGCTGGTGCAGCATAACCGGCGCGAAAAGGAAAACCTGATAGACCAGCAAGAAGACTATCTTCAGGCGGTTTTCCAGAACATGAGCGCGGGGGTCTGCACCTTTTCTGCCGAGGGGCAGGTCATGATGCACAACGGGCGCTTTGGTGATATTTTGGGTGTACCACTGTCGGCCTTGCAGCCGGGAACGCCCGTGCAATCCCTGCTCAGCTATATGACACATCGCAATCTGATCGAAGACAGCGTGTTGGCGCAGATGGAAGCGTGGCAGCAAGACATGGTGAACAAGGGTTCCCTTAGCCGTCGGGTGCCGCACGGAGGAGGCCGGGTTCTGGATGTCTATGCGAACCTTTTACCAGACGGCCATTTTCTGGTTGAGCTAAAGGACGTGACCCTTGAGGCGCGTTCGACCGAGCTGCTGGAAAACCGGGTGATGGAGCGCACCGCAGAATTGACCCGCGCCAATGCAGAGCTGACTTCGCAATACGAAGAAAAAGCGCGGGTCGAAGAAGAATTACGCATCTCGAAAGAGCGTGCCGAAGCTGCGGTGTCGTCCAAAACGCGGTTTCTGGCCGCCGCGAGCCATGATCTGTTGCAGCCGATCAATGCCGCCAAATTGCTGATCTCTACGCTCGAGGAAACCACCCGCGAGACGCGGTTCCTGCCCATGGTGGAACGGTTGGGCGGGGCGTTTGCCTCGGCCGAGTATCTGTTGCATTCCCTGCTGGATATATCGCGACTTGAAAGCGCCGACCCCGATATGGTGTCGCCCAGCGATGTGAACCTCGGGGCGATCATGATGGGGGTCAAATCGGACCAGATGTTGCTGGCCGAGCAGAAATCAGTGCAGCTGGATGTGGTGCCAAGTTCGGTATTCGTGCGGTCTGATCCTGTTTACTTGTTGCGGTCCGTGCAGAACCTTGTGGTGAACGCGATACAATACACCAATATGGGCGGGCGTGTGCTGTTTGGCTGCCGGCGCAAAGGCGATAAAATTATTCTTGAGGTGTGGGATACCGGGATTGGCATCCGTCGCAGGGATCAAGCGCGTATTTTTGACGAATTCACCCGCGCTGAAAACGTGCCGATCGGGTCGGGCGTCGGGTTGGGCCTGTCAGTCGTGGACCGGGCATGCCGGTTGCTGGGTCATAGACTAAGCGTACGATCCAAGCCGGGCCTTGGTTCAGTATTCAGTATCGAAATGGACATTGTGCATAGTGCCACGCCCGTGGCTGCGCAGCATATTCCCGTGCGCGAGCTTGAAGCCGAATCCGTCGATCACATCGTGGTGGTCATCGAGAATGACGCAGATGTTTTATATGGCACCACGCAGTGGCTCGAACAGTGGGGTGCCAGTGTCTTGTCTGCCAGTTCCACACAACAAGCGGTGGAGTTTGTGAAAGACATGGGGATGGCCCCCGATATTATTCTGGCGGATTATCAACTGGATGGCGCGGATACCGGCATCCGCGCAATCGCGGAAATTCGCGCGATGACTGGTGCCCAAGTTCCGGCGATTCTGGTTACCGCAGATCGCAGCGAAACAGTCAGGCGCACCGGAGAGAAAAACAACATATCAGTCATGACCAAACCGGCGGATTTGCTGCGCCTGCGCGGGCTGATTGAATGGAAAATCCGTTCAAATGCGCCCCCTACCGACCGATCAGGGCAGACCAAACAGGAAGTATAGACAAAAGTCGAAGGTGACAGTGATGCGCTGCGCCCGCACACTTGACCGCGAGAGGATACAACAATGATCATCAAAACCTTGGCCGCTGGGCTTTTTGCGATCGTTATCGCGGGGGGCGGCGTGGCTGCCCCGCTGGGTGGGCAGCAGACCTATGACATGCTGTTCCGCAACGGGACGTTGGATGACATAGATCGGGACACGGCACTGGTGTATCGCCGCGTTGTCGTGAACACGCTGAACCCGGAATTCGGCAAACGCGACACGGGCGATATCGCGCTTAGCTTTCGCGAGGGGCAAGCCACGATGGCGATGTTGGAATTCCAGCAAGATGGCAAACATCGCGCGTTGGGAACTTTCCCCGCGAGTGTGGGCAACCCGATGATTATGTATTTTTACGAAGCCGTTGTACGGGATATGGCGGAATCTGCGGGCGGCAGCCCCTTTTATATTCGCAACCGCGTAAAAGAGGCGCTGATCCAGCCATCGGATGTTCAGGTCGGCGAAGCACAGTTTGACGGTCGTGTCGTTAAAACCCAGACCATTCGGCTGTATCCTTTTGAGGGTGATGAAAACCAGGGCAGGATGAAGGGCTTTGGCGATCTTGAGCTGCGGGTGACCATGTCTGACGAAGTGCCGGGCTGGTATCTGAGCTTGGTCGCCGAGGCCGCTGGCGGTGACGTCTTTCGTTCAGAGCTGTCGTTTGATCACCTTGATGGTGCGAAATGAAGGGGCTGGTTTACGCTATTGCAGTAACCGTTGCTGTTACGGGCGGCGCGTCGGCGCAATCGGTGGCCGAGCGGTTGAATGACTATCCCACAGCCGCGCGGGCCGATTACGTGTTTGCATGTATGGTCACCAACGGGCAAACCCGTGAAATGCTAGATCGCTGCGCGTGTTCAATCGACGAAATCGCATCGATCCTACCCTATGCGCAATATCTTCAAGCCGAGACCGTATTGTCCATGCGGCGCGTGGGCGGTGAACGGATGGCGATATTCCAAAGCGCGTCAATGGCAGAACATCTGGTCGCAGATATGCGACGCGCACAAGCAGAAGCCGAGATTGTTTGTTTTTGATGTGATCGCTGCCGCGCAGGGCAGGGGATATCTAACGGCAATGATACCTATGATTATCCATTAACGGATTTGGGCAACACAGTTTCGAATGTATTGCCTTCGGTGTCTGTGGCTTTGACCGTAAGCGCCGCCGCACCGTTGTCGTTATAGGCGAAACGGAACACCGGATTTTCCGAAATTGAAATACCGCCATCCATAGTGAACAGCAGGGCATCGCCCTGCCAGACTTCCATGTGGTCGATGAAATGCGCCGGAATAAAAAGCTGCGTGATCTGGTTGCGCTGCAACCCCGAATAATTGGGGTGGCGGATCATAATTTGCGCTTCGCGGCGCGGGGTCGACATCTGAACGCCATCGCCCGCGAACTGGCGCAGCTTCATCGCGCCCATACCAGCAAGAGCGGCTTCTGGGTCTTTCGTGGCGGGCGCTGAGCAGCCACCGGACGCTTTGACATAGCGGCCCGTCATATACAGACCGTCCTGCGTTTCAGCGATAACGCGGATGTTGGAGTACTGGTTGACCCGCACCCGCATTTCGAAATCCAGCACGCCCATATCTTTGCCAAAACCGAACACGGCAGCGACGGGCGCGGGGTTTTCGTCAATCACAACAGTTGCGGCGGAAATGGTTGCAGTGTCATCCAGCTGCTTCAGGACAATGGGCACTGTCGCTGCATCATGCGCGCGGTACGGCGCATCGATGCTTAGCAGGCCATCGGCATTTTTCAGCAGCACTTCACCGACGATATCACCCTTTAGATCGTCCCATGTTGCGCTGGTTTGCAGCGGATTTTCCACGGTATCGGTCGACCAAACGGGGCCCGCAAACAGCGTGGCCAGAACAGCCGCAATCGTCAGTTTAAAGCGCATTGCAGTCTCCTTGGGCATCCAATCAAGCGGTTTATCGCATATTCTGACCGAAAAATACATCGAGACCTAAGGCTGATTGGGTCTCACGATTTCGTGTGAAACGATAGTCGGGGGCATTGTGGGTGTTATGCTGGCCGCGCCCGTGCGGGGAATGCGGTGCGATCATCAGGGGGAAATGCACGTGTTTGAAGCCATCGTATCGCTGTGCCTGACGCTTGGCGACGGGCCGTGCCGGGATCAGCTATTGCCAGGTCACGAGGCGTTAACCCGCGAGGCCTGCATCGCGTCGCTTGCGGCATCGGCGCCGTCCTTGGCCAGCTTCGATGGCTTGGGCGTTCTTGGCGAACCGACCTGCAAACCCACTGGAACGGCGCTGGATGTCACCGAGGTCGCGCCGGGCGTTTTTGTGCATATGGGCCTGATCGCAGAACCTGACGCAGACAACCGCGGGGATGTGGCCAATCTGGGGTTTATCATTGGCACGAACGGCGTTGCCGTGATTGATACCGGTGCCGCGCGCTGGATGGCGGAGGCATTGTGGCGTGCCATCAGGCAGCGCACAGACCGCCCAGTGACCCGTGTTGTACTGACCCACATGCACCCCGATCACGCGCTTGGCGCGGCCCCTTTTGCAGCGGCCGGCGCGCAGATCATTGGCCACGCCGATCTGCCGCGTGCGCTGTCGGACAGGCAAGCCAACTATCTTGAAAGTCTGGACCGATTAATCGGCACCGCGGAATTTATTGGAACCCAAACCGTACCGATAGGCCAGTTGGTCCAAGATAGACGGGACATTGATCTGGGCGGGCGTGTGTTGGAACTGCGGGCGTGGCCCTTGGCGCATACCGCTGCCGACCTCACGGTGTTGGACAAGACCACCCAGACGCTGTTCGCCGGTGATCTGGTTTTTCACCGACATACACCCGCGTTAGACGGAAGTCTGATGGGGTGGCAGGCCGTGCTGGCAGAGCTGCAAACGATGGAACTGGCTAGGCTGATACCGGGGCACGGCGGGCCTGCGCTGGACTGGCCACAAGGGGTGGCCGCGATGGAAAGATACCTGAACCTGCTGGAAACAGACACGCGCGCGGCGATTGAAGCCGGTGCAAGATTGGGGGATGCCGTCGAAACAATCGCACAGGGCGAGGCCGCATATTGGGAACTTTTCGAGGCATATAACCCGCGCAATGCAACGGGTGCCTTTACCGAGTTAGAGTGGGACTGACAGCGCCGGATTAACCTTTGTCCGCGACGACCTGTTGCAACATCTGCGCAATCCCGAACAAGCGCCGCTCAAGCAGAACGGGAGTCTCGCAAATATACTGAATGCTGCGCTGCCGGTCCGTGTAGATAATCTGATCCCAATCCAGTTGCTCTTCAAGCGCGTCAACGCGATCATAATCCGGCTCTGATTTGGCCATGATCACATCCATCTCGGCGCGGGTGGTATCGATTTTCTTGGCCAGCGCGATCTGACTTAGGGAAAAGTCACCAATGCCGCCAATGATTCGTGTTCTGCGCTCCGAAAGTGTCTCAAACGCGTGGGAAAATACGAAACCAAGCAGTTTTGCATCGCCAGCATGTGCCTTGGCAAATGCGTCAACCAGCGGCTGAACCTCGTCTAGATCGACCCGCCGCAGGGACAGATGGCTTGCCAGATCGTCAATCTCGGTGCGGGTTTTTGGGTCTTCCGGTGTCGACGCGGGATCAACCGGAAAGGGCCACATCAGCCCCAAGGATAGCGTTTCAACCTTGCGCTGCACACAAGGCCATGTCGGATCTGAAAAATCCGCCGCCTGCCCGGAAAGGGCCGGCACCATCAGAAGAACTGATAAAGAGAGGTGCTTGAGCAAGGTCATCATGGCCCCCGAATTTGTGCTGCAACTATGGCCAAGCATCGCGTGCAAGTCCACTGCACCCAATACCCACCATTGTCCTAGTTGATTTGCAAATCGGGCGGTTACCATACTGATCCAAACGTAAATTTGGCAGCCAATGCCATGAATGCTGGGGGGATTCTATAAATGCGGACACGCGCGGCAGTAGCTGTTGAGGCGGGCAAACCGCTTGAGGTC